>OLPC01000258.1_pt1 | contig 55267 bp, 40 predicted proteins | sample 1672341 | NCBI WGS metagenome assembly OLPC01 (sample SAMEA3136673, study PRJEB25190) | human gut metagenome | reverse complement strand
TCTGAGGCCAACCTTGAAATGCGGCGCAGCCCCGCAACCCCGTTGCAAAAATTCGCTTAATTCGTCCGCCGCCCCTTCGCCGCCCTTCTATATATCTATATTGCTCCCCCTTCTCTTCCCCTCGCCGTCCAGAAAAACGAAATCCGAACCGCTCCCTCTGCGGTTCTTCTTCTCTTTATACATCTCGTGCATAGTTATACATTTTATTCTATCCCTAAAAACCCGTTAATTTGTAAACTTAAAGTGGGTTTCTGGTGGTCAATTAGGGCTTCTGTTCAAAAAAACGAGTAAAAACTAAACAAATGTTTTGCTAAATAAAAATTAACGTCTATATTTGCAGCAGTTCCACATCAGAATATGCGTATAATTTTACGATGGGCCGCCATTGACGTTGAAAATAAATTCATTTCGCCGCAATATGGCATCCCTTAATATTGTATAGCATAAGGCTGCGTGTCGGACCTCTGTTCACAGGAAAACGTAAAGTTTAATATAGACTAAAAGCAGATTAAAATATCAATAACTTTCCCCGCGGGAAAACGCCGCGCACGGGAAATGAACAACAAAAGAAACACCACAATACGCTTAGTCATCCCACAACGGGAAGGCACAAGCCCCCCTTCAGACATATATATAACGCAAGGGCAGGCAAAAAGTAACAGTAGTATTGTAAAAAACTCTCAGATAGCGAGACGTTTCAGTCCGTCTCCGTTCCATCAAAACGCCGCGGCCGCTTCGTCGCCGATGAAAGCCGCAGCAGGCAAGCCCCCGTGCGCCCCCGGCGCCTCCGCTGCTCCTTGCCGAAGAAAAGAAGAAAAATAATGTTTAATTTAATGGTTATATTATGAACAAAAAGTTAGTGCTCTTGGGAGCCACGTTGCTGTTGACAGCAGCGGGAGCTTCTGCGCAGAAGCGCGTGACTGGTCGCGTGGTCGACGCTCAAGGTGAGCCGGTTGTCGGCGCCACAGTGCGTGTTGAAGGCCACAAGGTTGTGGTCACCACCGACGACAATGGTCGCTTCACACTCAACAGTGTGCCTTCTTCTGCCAAACACTTGTTGGTCACTTACATCGGTAAGGAATCACAGTCGGTGAGCATCGCGGGCAACGTGAACGTCGTGATGAAAGAAGCCGAGAACAGCTTCGACGAAGCCATCGTCGTGGCCTACGGTACGGCCAAGAAATCGGCCTTCACCGGTTCTGCTTCTCAGATTAAGGGAGAAAAGATTGAGCAGCGTGTCACAGCCAATGTCACCAACGCCTTGAGCGGACAGATGGCAGGTGTGCAGACCTTCACCTCCAGCGGTAAGCCGGGTAGCGGTTCAACCATCCGCATCCGTGGTATCGGTTCTATCTCCTCTTCAAACAATCCGTTGATCATCGTCGACGGCATGCCATACGACGGTGCCCTCTCCAGCATCAATCCGATGGATATCGAGAGCATTAGCGTTCAGAAAGATGCCGCAGCCAACGCCATCTATGGTGCGCGTGGTGCCAACGGTGTCATCATGGTGACCACCAAGCAGGGCCGCGACCGCGACGCTGTTGTGACGGTTGACGCCAAGTGGGGTAGCAACCACCGCGCCACGCCAAACTACAAGCGTCTCGGTGTACAAAACTATTACGAAACGGCCTACCGTGCCCTCTATAACTCCAAAGCTCTTCATGGCGCCACGCCTGCCGAAGCTTACGCCTATGCCGATGCCAATATCTTCAAGGCTCAGAACGGTGGTGTAGGTTATCAGGTGTACACTGTTCCCGATGGCGAACGCTTCATCGGAACGAACTTCAAGATTAATCCGAACGCCACGTTGGGCTACAATGACGGACAATATTATTACACGCCAGACGACTGGTATGATGAGTTCTTCGGCGATGGCAATCTCCGTCAGGAATACAACGTCAACATTGCCGGCCGCTCAGAGCGCATGAGCTACTATACCAGCGTCAACTATTTGAACGACAACGGCCTCATTGCCAACTCTGGTTTCCGCCGTTACAGCGGCCGTGGCCGTATTGAATACCAGGCTAAGAAGTGGCTTCGCGTAGGTTCTAATATGGACTTCAGCGAAACGCAGGTGCGCGGTGACATGGCTGCTGACTATAACAGTTCGAACAACCTCTTCTCTGTGGCCAACTTGATGGGACCTATTTATCCGCTTTATGTGCGCGACACGAATGGTAACATTATGCACCACTCCGTAACGGGCAATCGTATCTACGACAATGGTGCCAGCACCACCAATATGAAGCGTCCGTTCTTTGGTCCGGCCGACCCAGGTGGCGACAACGAAAACAACCGCAGTCTTGACGTCTCCAATACGTTCAACGGAAAATGGTTTGCCGAACTCACCCCGATTGAGGGCTTGAAACTTACCGCCAATATTTCCGTAACGGATGTCAACACACGAACCAATAAGCTTTACAGCGTGTTTGGTTCAAACCACATGACTTCCGACGGACAGGCTTACGTTTCTCACTCACACACAACGGGTGTCAACACGCAGTATTTGGCCAACTACAAGCGCACGTTTGCCGACATTCACAACGTGGACGTGCTCGTGGGTTATGAAAACTATAAGCTCCGCATGCAGGGCCTCTCTGGTAGTAACGACCACCTCTTCAATCCTTTCATCGGGGAGCTTGACAATGCTCATGGCAAGGACAAGAAAAGCGTTTCTTCAAGCACTGATCGCTACATGACCGAGGGTATTCTCTCGCGTTTGCAGTATGACTACGCCGGCAAATACTTCGTCAGTGCTTCTTACCGTCGCGATGCTTCCAGTGTTTTCCACAAAGACAACCGCTGGGGTAACTTCGGTAGCGTCGGTGCTGCTTGGTTGATCACGAAGGAAGACTTCATGGACGACTATTCTTCATGGCTCGACGCTTTGAAACTCAAAGCCAGCTGGGGTGTGCAGGGTAACGACGCTATCCTTGATGAAGAAGGCTATCGCGTTTACTACGCCTACACCGACCGCTACGCTGTTTCTTATTCCGACGAAACGAATGAATATTCCAAGACGTTGTCCTACAAAGGCAACAAAAAACTCACTTGGGAGAAGAGCAAGGCTTTCAACATCGGTATTGACTTCGAACTCTTCAAAGGCCGCTTGAGCGGTACGTTTGAATATTTCAACCGCAAGACTTCCGATTTGCTCTACAACAAGCCGACACCGATGTCTGCCGGTATCTTGACTGGTTCTATGCCGGTCAATGTCGGTTCGATGGTCAACCGTGGTGTTGAACTCGAATTGACGGGCTACATCTTCAAGCGCAACGACTTCGACTGGAGCGTCAACTTCAACCTCACGCACTACAAGAACAAGATTCTCTCGCTCGACCCAGCAGCAGAAGCCAACGGCGGTTTGAAATACAGCAACGTCATTCGTCGCGTAGGCGGTTCCATGTATCAGGTCTACTTGAAGGAATATGCTGGTGTTGACCCTGAAACCGGTCTTTCGCTCTATTGGAAGGACGTGACCACCACTGTGACCGACGCTGAAGGCAACACTTCAACCATTGTCACTGGTCGCGAACTGACCACCGACTACGACAAGGCCACTCAGTACGACCTTGGCGACCCGCTGCCAAAGGTTTACGGTGGTTTGGGTACTTCTTTGCGCTGGAAGGGCCTCGACTTCTCTTTGCAGTTGGCCTACCAGCTCGGCGGAAAGATCTACGACGGTACTTACCAAGCTATGATGCACTCAGGTCAGCAGGCTTCTGCCGGTACGGCATGGCACAAGGACATTCTCAAGGCTTGGACTCCTGAGAACCGCTACACCGATGTGCCTCGTGTTGATGCCAGCGATGCCACCAATCAAAACTTCAGTAGTCGTTGGTTGACCAGCTCTGATTATCTGAGCTTCAACAACGTCACCCTTGGTTACACGCTTCCAGCCACGCTCACCAAGCGTTTCAGCATTGCCAGCTTGCGTTTCTACGTTTCTGGAGACAACCTCGGCGTTATCTCGGCTCGCAAGGGCTTCGACCCGCGTTCTCGCGTTGCCGGCGGTAGCTGGAATTCTCAGAGCTCTGCCAACTACTCTCAGATGCGCAACATCACGGGTGGTGTGACCTTGACGTTCTAATCAACATTTTTTTTGAGCCGGTTTTGGGTAACTGGCCTAAACCGGACTCAAGAAATCTTAGTTCCAATTGAACTGGTCTGGACTTTTGTGAATTTCAGGTTTTGCCCCAAGTGTAAAGGGGAAAATTTGAACTTGGAAGAGGCTGAAGTAAATGAAATCACTTCGGCAGAAAAGTGAAGACGGGTTCATTATTAACCGGCATGTTTGTAGCTTTCCCAGCTACAGATATTGCTAAGTAATGGTGAAAGAATAAGTTGATCAATTTTGACCTGCATTTTTGTTGGTTTTGGAATTTGGAAGAGGGAGCATAGCGGGCTATGTGACCGATGACAAATTTCAAAAACGGCAAAAAGGCAGGACATAAGAATACTATTCCTTACTCCTCAAAATTGTTCAAGTTATTTTTTTACCATTACTAAATAATAAAAAGAACAACAATGAAATATCTCAATAAGAAATTCATCCTGGCTGTTGGTTGCTTGGCACTCACTGCATGCTCCGATATGGACGACATGACGCCCGATAGCGGTTCCATGACGGAAGCCCAGCTCGAAACGACTACAACGGCCATCCCTAAGCGTGCCAACGCCGATTTGACCGGTATCTATACTTATGCCGGAGAAATGGCCGCTGCGCTCAATAACACTTCCGTACACTGCGATTATGGCTATCCCTCGCTCTGCACTGCAATGGATGCCAATGCCTCAGACTTCGTAGGTGACAACAGCGGTTACAACTGGTTTACTCCGGCGTTCGATTATACCGACCGCAGCCCGAACTACATCATCCCGTCCATGCGCTACAAGTTTGTCTATACGCAGATTAAACTTTGTAATGACGTGATTGGTTCTATCGACCCGAACACGGAAGTGAAAGATTTGCAGTACACGCTGGCCCAGGCGCGTGCCGTGCGTGCGTTCGACTATTTGAACCTCGCCCCTTATTTCCAGTTCAACTACGCCACGAGCAAGGACAAACCTTGTGTGCCTATCGTGTCTCCGACAACTCCCGATCCTGCCAACAACCCGCGTGCAACGGTTGAAGAAGTCTACAAATTCATCATGGACGACCTCAACTATGCCGTTGAACACCTTGAGGGCTACTCAGCTCCGACCAAGGTGAACGTTAGCCTCAATGTGGCTTATGGTCTTCGCGCCCGTGCTAACCTCTATATGGAAAATTGGGCTGAGGCTGCCAGCGATGCCGAAAAAGCCATGCAGGGTTACACGCCAGCTTCAATTGCCGACGTGAGCAAACCGGCTTTCTGCAGCATGAACGAAGCCAACTGGATGTGGGCCATCCACACCGAAACCGATGTTATCAAGAGCTATCATTACTCACCAGTAAGCCATTTGGCATCGTTCTCAGCCAATGCCTACACAGATGGTACTGGTTCTTACAAGTGCATCAATTCCGACCTCTTCGCCAAGATTTCGGCAACTGACGTGCGTAAGGGATGGTGGGTTGATGCCAACCTCCACTCAGCCAATCTCGCCAACTGCTCGTGGACACTCAGCAATGGTACGGTTGTGACTGGTGACGACATCGCAAAGTTGACCATCACCAACATCAAGGTGCCTTTCGTGGCCTACACCAACGTGAAGTTTGGCATGCGTGAAGGTATCGGTACGGACAAGAATGCCTACGACTGGCCTTTGATGCGTGTGGAAGAGATGATTCTCATCCAGGCCGAAGGTCTCGCCATGAGCGGACAGACTTCACAGGCACTCCAGGTGCTCAACGATTTCGTGAAGACCTATCGCGACCCGTCATACAATTTCACCAATACTTCTGCTGAGGCCATTCAAAACGAAATTTGGAAACAGCGCCGCATTGAGCTCTGGGGCGAAGGCTTCTCTATGGCCGACATCATGCGTTTGCGTAAGCCGGTGGTTCGCATTCACGGTAGCAACAAGGCCAATTGGCCAGATGCTTTCGCATTCAACATCGCACCCGACGATCCTTACCTCTTGCTCCGCTTCCCGCGTGACGAGACTAACAGCAACCGCGGTGTAACTCCAGCCGACAACAACGAAGGCACTTTGCCCCAGCCGGGACAGAACGCTGCCTTGCTCGACGGCGTGACCGACTAAAAAACAGAAAACAGGAAAGGCGGAAGCCTCGAAATGACCTCCGCCTTTCCGTTCCATAATAATCAAATAAAGAATCATCCACATGAAATGGTTTAATAAATCATATATCGTCGCCCTGGCTGCCGTTCTCTCGTTCTCAGCCTGCGACTATGAGGACGACTATACGCCCGCTGCCGCTGCTGGTGCTGACACGGTGTATTTCGAATCTCCCGTTCAAGAGGTGGTCTTCAACGCTGCATCAAAGGACATTCCCGTCGTTTTGAAGCGTGCTGATGCAACCGCAGAAAAGACCTACGAAATCAAGGCCGTTTGCGATTCTGCCTCTTATTTTGAAGTACCTGCCAGCGTCACTTTCGCTGCTGGCGAAGCAGAGAAGACCATCACGGTCAAGGCAACTGAAAGCCTCCCGATGAATGTTGAAGTGCCACTCGAACTTCGTCTCGATGGAAACGCTTCTGTCAACGCTTACGCTCAGAAAATGCCTGTTGCCAGCCTCATCGTTCTGAAGGAGGACTATGAAGTGGTTTCTCACGGCGTTTATACCAACCAGTGGACTGGAGAGGGTTGCAACTGCGTGCTCCAATATTCTCCTACTCTTGACACCTACCGTTTCGTCAATCCGTTTGGCACGGGGGTTAACGTGCTCTTCACTTACGATGCCACGACACACTTCGGTACGTCTGCTTCAAAGCAGCTTGCCACTGGTTTCGTACATCCTAAGGAGGGTAATGTTTACGCGAAGCCAGCCGCTTTAAATAAAAATGGCAACAACGTCTACTTTGACGAGGCCAACAAGATTTGGAAGATTGGTCATCAGTGGGTTGTTGCTGCCGGAAGCTTTGGCGCTGATATCGACACATTCGAAGTGACAGAATAAAACCCAAGCAGGCCCTGCACCACGGCATTCCCCCTCGTCAATCCCGACGAAGTCGATGTTGCAACGCCGCCGCTTGTGCATAAAATGTATAAAAAACAGCGAGTCTTTTCAGGCTCGCTGTTTTTTTGTTAACGCCGATGAGATTTTTGGAAATTAGGTTCGTAGATGTTATTTGTTAGGGTGTTCAAAATCCAAGAAAATCAAGGTCGGTAAAGAGGCGACAGCGCCCCTGAAAGGTAGGGCGTTCAAAATTGAAATATCAAAGGTTAGCGGTAGCGCCCTCGTAGCGGAGATTTGCACAGACCCACACAATCGTCTGTTGCGGCGCCAGCATTGTAGCTCACTTTGCTCGCAAAGTGAGGGCCACGAACACGTAGCGAACATGACCAACGCTCTGGGGCATGACTTTGTTGGATTTTCAGTGCTTGTCCGCCACAATATTCGCCCCCCTCACTTTGCGAGCAAAGTGAGCTACAGTGCTTCGCCCCAGGCCTCCGCCAAATGTTCGCGCGATGCCCTTTGCAACGATGCCGCTCTCGCTTGCTATTTGCTCAAAAACGAGCCGAAATTTTTCTGGATTTTGAACACCCTATCTTACAGGGCGTAGGGAATGGGGATATTTTTAGGTGGTTCTATATCCTATTTACCATTACTTAGTATTGGTTCATGATTTTGATGAGATTCTCCGTCTGGGCCTTGGCTGCTTTTTTATACACGTCTTGGAGCCTTGCGTTGAGAGTTTCAAGATATTCATCGGAAAGGTCCGATAGTTTTTGAGCCTTGTCTTCATCGCCCTCTTGCAGAGCATCGAATATGTTGGTTGTATAGTACATGGCATGATATTCAATGATGTCTGCTTCAAAGTCTGTAAGTTCGGCTTTAAATGTCTCAGCGTCCTGTTGGTCAAGTCCTGCCATGTATTGTTTAGCCTCTTTTTCAATCTTATCGAGCGACGGAAACTCCAATGTCTTCGTGGGGTCAACGACAGAGCAAGCGTCTCGCCATTGCTTGTTGAATTTCTTTGCAGCCAATATGACCTTGAACTTGGGGAAGCAAGTTTCATACTTCTTTTTGTTGGAGTCACTAAGCCCTTCGTAATATGTTTGCGCATCGTTGGCAATGCGTTCGGCATCTTCAAATTTTCCGTTTGTGATTGCTGTGGCAAATCCTTGTTTGAACTGTTCGGATTTCTCTTGAACGTTTTCGCATGACATCAAAATCATGGAGAGCCCGATTAAAAACAGATTGAACTTCTTCATATTTATATTCTTTGGCGGAGAGAAATCGTTGTGCGTTCTGCCCGCCTTATGGTTTTGTGGTTAACATAAAAAGTAGGTGGCCAAAACTGGTTTTGACCACCTACTTATCATTCCTAAAATCTCATTGCATCACAAGATGCCTTGTGCCATCATGGCGTGTGCCACCTTCATGAATCCGGCGATGTTGGCGCCCTTCACGTAGTTGGTGTATCCGTTTTCACGGCCATAGCGTAGACACTGGTCGTGGATGGCGCTCATGATGCTGTGCAGACGGTTGTCGACCTCCTGGGCCGACCAAGAGATGTGCATGGCGTTTTGCGTCATTTCCAAACCAGAAGTGGCAACGCCACCTGCGTTTACAGCCTTGCCCGGTGCAAAGTTGGTTTGATGTTGGATGAAATAGTCAACAGCTTCGGCCGTACATCCCATGTTGCTCACTTCAGCCACGAGCTTCACGCCGTTTTCAACCAACTGGCGTGCGTCTTCTTCGCCCAATTCGTTTTGCGTGGCGCAAGGCAGGGCAATGTCAACGTGTTCGCACCAGGGCTTCTTGCCAGCGTGGAAAGTGGCTTCCGGATAGCGTTCTGCATAGGGCGCCACGATGTCTTCGCCAGAGAGGCGCAGTTCAAGCATATAGTCGATTTTTTCGCCACTGACGCCATTTGGGTCGTAGATGTATCCGTCGGGGCCGCTCAAAGTGACGACCTTCGCGCCCATCTCTGTGGCTTTCTTGGCGGCACCCCAGGCCACGTTGCCGAAACCGGAGATGGCAACCGTTTTTCCTGCGATGTCGTCGCCACGGTCGGCAAGCATCTGCTTGACGAAATAGAGCGCGCCGAAGCCTGTGGCTTCTGGACGCAGGATGGAGCCGCCGAAGTCGAGACCCTTGCCGGTGAAAGTGCCAGTGTGTTCGCGTGTGAGTTTCTTATACATTCCGAACATATAGCCCACTTCACGGCCGCCCACGCCGATGTCGCCTGCTGGCACGTCTTGGTCAGGACCGAGGTTGCGCCAAAGCTCGAGCATGAAGGCTTGGCAGAAGCGCATGATTTCCGCTTCGCTGCGTCCGCGGGGTGCGAAGTCTGAACCGCCTTTTCCGCCGCCCATCGGCAGGGTGGTCAGGGCATTTTTGAAAGTCTGTTCAAAGCCAAGGAACTTCAAGATGCTCAGATTGACAGAGGGGTGGAAACGGATGCCTCCCTTATATGGACCGATGGCGTTGTTGAATTGCACGCGATAGCCGATGTTGATGTTGACATCACCGTGGTCGTCCACCCAAGGCACGCGGAAAGTGAGGATGCGGTCGGGCTCTACGAGGCGTTCCACGAGACGGACGCGTTCAAATTCAGGATGCTCGTTATAGACGGGTTCGATGGACTGCAAAACTTCGCGCACGGCTTGCAAGTATTCTTTTTCGCCTTGGTGTTTGGCTTCGAGCGCGGTGAGAATCTGTTCGGTTTTCATACAGATATTGTGTTTTTGGTTAGTATTGAGAAACGCCGTGTTGGGCGTTTCTGCTTGGTGTTTAGATGTTTTTCAATGGGTCGCCCATACCTTCCCGTGTCGTGGGGCGGATGGGGTATCGTCCAAATGAAAATTGGATGTCCCAAAATTATAGAAAGTTTTTGAGACATCCAATTTTTTATCAAGATATTTGCGGCAGGCGGTTGTTTAAAAATAGTTTACAGCGATGGTCTGCTTTTGTTAATCGTGAATTGTATATTATAAGGAGTTTATATATAATGTCTTATACGTTCTCCTGTTCGCTTTCCCTTTCGTTGGGCATTTCCGCTTTATGGCAGCGTTCGTAGAGGTCGCGATAGAAAGCGTGGTGGCCGAGGGTTGACGACGAACCGAGAATAATCAGTTTCATTCTCGCTCTGGTGATGGCCACGTTCATGCGGCGGAGGTCGGAAAGAAAACCGATTTGTCCGCTCTCGTTGGCACGCACCATTGACACCAGCACGATGTCGCGCTCCTGTCCTTGGAAGGCGTCGACTGTGTTGACCGTGATTTGAGATGCCAACGGGCGCAGAAAACTCTCGCGGCGAATCAGCGAGCGGAGGTATTGCACCTGCGCTTTGTAGGGCGAGATGATGCCAATGTCGGCACGTTCTTCCAAGAGACGGTGGCGGCCAACGCGTTCCACGTAGGCTTTCAGCGTGTTGATGGTCAGTTGGGCTTCGGCCTTATTGATGCGGCCGTAGGAGGCTGCCACGAAGGCTTCGTGATAATCCGCCGTTCCCTCTCCTTCATTCGCTTCGTTTTTCAGGGCGGGCATTTCGTCGGTGTCCACCCACACCAGCGGCCAGTCGAGCTCGTCGAGCATGCTGCGATGGCTCACCTCCGGCGCTGCTTTCAATTGGCCACCATAAAACCAGTCGGAGGAGAAGCGCATCAGTGTTTCGTTCATTCGGTATTGCAGCGTGAGCAGTCGAACACATTCTGGACGCGTTTCTGCCACGTGTTCCATCAGCGTCACCGCCAGTCCGCCCTTCATGGCCGCTTGGCTTTTCACGGTTGGCGGCAGTTGGCAGTGGTCGCCCGCCAGGATGACGCGGTCGGCCTTTTGCAGGGCAATCCAGCAGGCCGCTTCCAGGGCCTGCGCCGCTTCGTCGATGAAGAGCGTGTGGAAATGATGACCAGTGAGCACGGGGTTGGCCGTGCCTGCCAGTGTGGCCGCCACCACGCGGCAACCATCGAAGAGCGCGTGGCGGATGCGTATTTCCAGTTCGTCGGCCCGCTCCTTGAGGCGTGCAATCTTCTGGTGGAAATTCGCTGGGCGCCCTTTCCTCGGTTGGCTGTAGAGCTGGCGGATGGTGCGGCGCGTTTGCCAAAGCGCCGGATAGTCGGGGTGGGCCTCGAAGCGGCGCTCATAAGTGTTTTGCAGCATGGCGTCGGTCACGCGCGTTGGATTTCCGATGCGGAGCACGCCGAGTCCGCGGTTGGCCAGCTGCTCCGAAATCCAGTCAACGGCCGTGTTGCTTTGTGCGCAAACCAGCACTTGCGGTTCGCGGCGTAGAGTTTCGCAGACAGCTTCAATCAGTGTGGTGGTTTTGCCCGTTCCCGGGGGACCGTGAACCACCATCACATCGCGGGCCTTCAGGGCTTCGCCGACGGCCGCTTCCTGAGCAGCGTTGAGCCAGGGAAGGCTCAGCGGCATGCTTCCTCCGGCGGCAAACTGCGGACAGAGGGAGCCGTGGAAAATGTCGCGCAGATGGGCAAGGCGGCCCTCTTTGGCATTCATCACGCGGTCGAGGGCTTCAAACATGAGGCGGTAGGTGGTCTCGTCGAAATAGAGCTGCACGCCGGGACGTTCCAGCGAGAGAATCTGCGAGAGCTGGCGCTCGTCGTTGAGGTAGACCACCATGCGCGACGCTTCGGCATAGCTCACAGTGGCCGTGAAGGGCAGGTAATGCAAAGAGCCCGTTGCATCTTGCGAGAAGAAAACAACGGGCTTTCCGTATTCAAAGTTGTGTTCAATGTCGGTGTCTTCGCTTCGCGTGATTTCCACCACCAGGCGGTCGAGCGAATTATAATAGCTGCGCCCGGCTGTGATTGGAAACCAGCAGTCGCCGCGCTTCACTTTTCGCCCGACGCCCATCAGTTCCGCCGATTTCTCAAAGGCGGCCTTTTCGGTTTCATATTCCTTGCGCAAGAGTTCGCGCTGGCGCAAGAGAGGGGTTGCTTTTGACATAAGTAGGTAAGTAGGTGTTCAAAGAAGACGGTTCTTGGACGGACGAGGTGCCTTTGTGGAAGGCGGGGGCTTAAACAAAAGTCGCCCCTTATATAAGACATGAGTGCGCCCTCGTCGCTGGCTTCTCGGCCGTTTTCAATATTTTTGGTGTTCCACGCTCACTTGTATCATGGCGTTCTTCCCCAATTTAAACTCCGCCATCGCGCCGAAGCGTTCGGAAGGAATGCCCCAGAAATAGGCGGGGAGCGGGGCAGGGGTGGCATAACCCGTGAGGAAGTTATAGCGGAGTTGTCGGTTTCGGCCGTTCGGGAAGAACGATTTGGCACCGTAGGCATATACGTTTACGGCATCGTTCACGCGGTATTGCACGGCTGCCGCCAGACCGACTTCGCGGTCGTTGAAAGCCCCCCAGTCCATATTGTTGGCATAAATGCCTGCGGCCACGGCAAAGCGCTTGCTCAGCGGCATGGCATATCCGAAGGCCGCTTGCTGGGAAAAACCGACGCCGTGTGGCGCCCCTTTGCCGAAGCCCGCCGTCAGCGATAGGCCGAGCTGAGCATTAAAGCCCTCGTGCATCTGCCACACTGGCATCGCGCCATAGTTCCAAGGCGAGAAACCGTTGAAGCCCAGGGCTGAGAAATGAAGCATCGGCAACGCATAGCGCGTCATGCTGTCGGGGACAAGCATTTCTTCGCCCGTCATCTCCGCCCGGGGCGTGATGTCGCCCTGAAGCAATGTGTCGGCAATCTGCTCAGGCTGCTGCATGAGCGGCTGAGTTTCCACATTTTGCGCTGTGGCCTCAACGGAGGCAAAGAGCGCGAAGATAAAAGTGATGTATTTCAGCATGACTTGATTTTTAATCTTCACTTGTGAAAAGAAGGACTGTTGGAACGTCCCTAAGTATCATTACTAAAGGTGTCATTCCTAAAGATGAAAGAGGCGCTTGGCCGTCTCAGTGGTTTGTTGTGCCACCTTCTCCGGCATGACTTCATAGATGTCGGCCAGTTTTTCGATGACCAGCGGCACGTAGGCCGGTTCGTTGCGCTTGCCACGGTGGGGCGTTGGTGCCAGATAGGGGCAGTCGGTTTCCACCACGATGCGGTCGAGCGGTACTGCTGCGCGGAGCGTGGCGGGGAGCGTTGACTTTTTGAAGGTCACGACACCCCCAATGCCCAAGACGAAGCGCGGGAAGCAGTCAAGAAGTTCCTGCGCCTCTTCCGTTGTTCCGCCGAAGCAGTGGAAAACGCCGCCCGGCACTCTGTCGGCAAACGGCAGGAGTGTGTCAACGAGCAGGCGGTGGGCCGAGCGGCTGTGGATGACCAATGGCAGATGGAAGCGTGCGGCCCATTCAGCCTGGCGTTGCAGGATGGCCACTTGTTCTTCGCGTCGCGATTCGTCCCAATAAAGGTCGATGCCCACCTCGCCGATGGCAATGTAAGGATGGTTGGGCGCTTCGAGCAGGCACTCCATGTGGTTGAGCGCCGTTTCCACCTCTTCCGCCGTGTCGGGCAGTTCCGTTGGGTGAAGCCCCATCATGGGGCGGCAGAAGTCGGGATGCTTCTCACAAAGCTCCAGCATGGGGCCAATTGATGCCTCGTTGATGTTGGGAAGCAGAATCATTTCCGCCCCTGCCTCACGGGCACGGGCGATGACGGCTTCGCGGTCGTCGTCAAACTCTTCCGTATAAGGATGGCTGTGCGTGTCGATAAACATGGGCTTAGTTTTTACGTCCCAAGAGCGACTGCGTGTAGGCAACCAGTGGTGCAAACTTCTCGGCGGCTGAGGCTGCACGTTTCAGGGCTTCGTTGGCTTCGTCGTAGAAATGGTTGATGGCGTCGAGCGTGAGAGCCGGGATGCCGAGCTGGTTGTAGATTTCTGTCACGGCCTGAATCTTCTCTTCGGCAGGCATCTCGTGGTTGTCGAGAAGCGCTTGCAGGCGTTTGCGTGTGGCATCGTCGGCCTTGTTGAATGCGTTGATGAGCAGGAATGTCTTTTTCCCGCAGAGGATGTCGCCGCCGATTTTCTTGCCGAATACCTTTGGGTTGCCGTAGACGTCGAGATAGTCGTCTTGAATTTGGAAAGCGAGACCGATGCGTTCAGCAAAGGCGTAGAGCGCTTCGCAGTCGGCAGCGTCGGCACCCGCGATGAGTGCGCCCATCTTGGCGGCGCAGGCCAGGAAGACGGCGGTTTTTAGGCGGATCATTTCAAGGTATTCGCCAACCGTTACGTTGTTGCGCGTCTCGAAATTTACGTCATATTGTTGTCCTTCGCAAATCTCCTGGGCCGTTTGCGCGAAGAGCTGCAGGGCCTCCGTGGATTTCTCGCAGCGGCATTCCATGACATGGCGGAAGGCCATGATGAGCATCGTGTCGCCAGAGAGCACCGCCGTGTTTTCGTCCCATTTGCGGTGTACCGTCGGGCGGCCGCGTCGCATATCAGCGTGGTCCATGAGGTCGTCGTGCAGCAGCGTGTGGTTGTGGTAGGTCTCCAGACCGATGGCTGCGGGCATGGCGCGGTTGAGGTCTTCGCGGTAGATGCTGTAGGCCAGCAGGAGAAGGGTGGGGCGCAGGCGCTTTCCGCCTTCCTCAAGAACATACTCGATGGGTTCGTAAAGACCTTCGGGTTCTGAAGGGTAATTGGTCGTTGCCAATTCGTCTTCAATGCGTTGCAGAATATCTTGCGTGGTGATCATAATATACTGTCTTTATGTGGATAACTTGTTTTCAGCGTTTTATCATGTTTCCTTTGGGAACTATCGCAGCTGGAAATGTATCGGCAGCGTAATCTGAACGGCGGTGTTCTTGCCGTCGGCCTTCCCTGGTGTCCATCGCGGCATGCGCTTTAGCACCCTGAGAACGAGGCGGTCGATTTCCGGGTCGATGGACTTGGTGATTTTTATGTCGCTGGCCGTTCCGTCCTTGAGAATGTAGAACACCACTTCCATGTCGCCCTCAGTCTTCTCGTCGATGCAGTGTTTCGGATAGCCGATATTCGTGTCGAGCCATTTCATGAAAGCCGTCGGGCCGCCTGGGAATTGCGGCATCTCCTTCACCACCTCTGTCGCCACGATTTGCGGACCTTCAATGGGGAGGTCTTCGCGGTCGCGGTTGTGCTGTAGGTCGAGGTCTTCAAAGGTCGTCTTGGTGTCGTCAACGATGAATGTTTCTGCCCCGCTGATTCCGAAGACGATGTCCTTCTTCGTGTATTCAACGATGTCGGGGGCCTTTTCCGTGGCGCCCTTGATGACCGTGTACGTCGGAGCGCCTCGTCCTGCCGATATTTGTTTGACGGTGTATCCCTTCTCGTGCTCCAGTTTCTTGAGTTGGCGCACTTCCGTGGCGGCGTCCTTGAAACTCTGGTAGAATTTATATCGGAAATAGAGGGTGAAGGCCGTGGGGACGGCGGCGGTCAGGAAAGCGCCCACGAACACCAGGGTCAGCGCATAGGCGTAGCGCCGGCCCATGTTCTTGCGTATCTTGTATGCGCCATAGTTCTGATTGCGGCCGCTGAAGATAAGGTCGCACCATGCTTTGGAAAATAATTCGGAATTCTTCACGTTATACTTCTATAATGTCTCGCGAGCGGGAATGTGTCGTTTACCACCTATATATATAAAGGTGTACGGCAGTCTCTTCGCAAGCGTTGCTTTACGAATGCCGAGGCATTCTTCTGGCAACAGGAAATCAGGCCCACGGCCTGTTCTTTTTCAAACCACGAAGCCGCGTCGCAAATGTTCTTGCGGCGCGTCTCCAGTATTTCTCCTGCAAAAGTACACGCAAAATCTAAAATTTGTCGTACCTTTGGACACAATTTTTATTTCTCTAAATGAAAAAGTGTTTATATGCCATAGTTGGCTTGCTATATAGTCTCGGTTCTTATGCTCAGGAATCGTCGTCGGCCTATACGGTGCTCAAACTTCCCGTGTCGGCCCATGCCAGTGCGCTCGGCGGAGAGAACATCTCGGCCATCGAAGACGCGCCGTGGGTCGGGTGGTCGAATCCGGCGCTTTATTCTTCGGTGAGCGACCGCAGTTTGGGACTTTCCTTTATGACGTACGCCAGCGGCAGCAGCTGGATGGGCGCCCAGTTTGTCAAAGGTTTTGGCGAGCGACATACGGCGGCTTTTTCCGCGCAGTATCTCGGCTACGGCTCCATGGACGAAACCGACGCAAACGGACAAGTGATTGGTTCTTTTTCGCCGAAGGACATCGTCGTTGGCGCAGGCTACAGTTATCTGCTCTCCGACGCTTGGGCCGGCGGCGCCTCGCTCAAGATGGTCACCTCTTCGTATGCCGGCTATTCGGCCTTTGCGGTGGCGGTTGACTTGGGATTGAATTATTATGACGAGGAGCGCGACCTTTCCCTGTCGGCCACGATGCGCAACATTGGCGCGCAGGTGAAGTCGTTTGACGGCTGCACAGAGCGTGTGCCTTTCTGCATGCAGGTGGGCCTGACGAAGGGCATGGACCACGCGCCAGTGCGTTTCTCTCTGACCATGACCGACCTCACGCGCTGGAAATCCAGCGACTATTATCATGCCGAGGGAGAGAAAATGAGCTTCGGAAAGAAATTTATCAACCATTTCGTGGTTGGCGTTGATGTGCAGCCGTCAAGCAGTCTGACGCTCAGTGCCGGATATAACTTCCGCCGCGCCTCCGAACTCAAGGCGGCCGATGGCGCTCATGGCGCTGGACTGACCTTCGGGGGAAACCTGAACTTGAATCGCTTCAAACTCGGCGTTTCTTACGCCCGCTATCATTTATCAACATCCTCGTTGATGTTCAACGTGGCGTATGCTCTATAGGTTTCAGATCATATATAATCTCTTAAAAAATGCGACATGGATAAAGATGAACAAGACATAATTACTTTTAACCGCCGCTTTCGCCGTGCAGGTCGTATCTGTCGCGTGTTATGGTTGATTAATTTAGTATTACTTATACTTATTCGTTGCACAAAGTGGTAAGGTCGTGTGCTAAAATAGGGGCAAAATCCAGTGATTTTCCAAGGAGACAAAGAAAATTCAAGATTTTCGCAATTTTTTTTGCAAAAGGCTTGGCTGGTATTATAAAAGTTGCTACCTTTGCACTCGCAAACAAGAAACAACGCTAACGCAGAAACAAACAGTAAGCAACAAGGTGCCATAGCTCAGTTGGTAGAGCAAAGGACTGAAAATCCTTGTGTCCCCGGTTCGATTCCTGGTGGCACCACTTAAAAAGCAATTAAATCCTGATTTCAAAACGAAATCGGGATTTTTTGTTTTTCGGCGGAATGCAAGAGGCGGCAGAGCCCAAGGGGACAATATAAGGTTAAAATGAACGAAGAAAACAAGATAATACTCTACCAGGACGATGACGAGATAACTCGTGTGTCGGTGCGCTTTGCTGACGAAGATTTGTGGTTGACACAAAGTCAGCTGGCGGAGATATATGGTACTACAAAACAGAACATAAGCCAGCACATTGACAACATCTTAAATGATAGTGAGTTAGACGCAAATCGAACTGTAAAGGATTTCTTGACAGTTCGGCAAGAGGGTAAACGTCAGGTGCAGCGCAGTGTTCTGCACTACAATCTTGACATGGTTATCGCTTTGGGCTATCGTGTGCAGTCACAAGTTGCTACCAGTTTCCGTCGTTGGGCTACTCAACGGCTTCATGAGTATATCCAAAAAGGGTTTGCTATGGATGATGAACGGTTAAAGCAAGGTGGTAACCGCTATTTCCGTGAGTTGCTCCAGCGCATCAGGGATATTCGCAGCAGCGAGCGGAACTTCTACCAGCAGGTTACGGACATATATGCCACGGCTACTGACTATGACCCACGCGATGAGATGACAAAGATGTTCTTTGCCACTGTGCAGAACAAATTGCATTATGCCGTTCACGAGAATACGGCAGCGGAAGTTATCTACAATCGTGTGGACAACGAAAAGCCGTTTGTGGGTATGACGAACTTCAAGGGTAATTATGTGACCAAGGATGACGTGAAGATTGCCAAGAACTATCTGTCGGAGATTGAACTCCAGCGTTTGAATCTGCTTGTTTCCGGCTTCTTGGACTTTGCCGAGTTTCAAGCATTGGAAATGAATCCCATGACAATGAAAGACTGGATAGAAGCACTGGATAACCAGATTATTGCACACAAACGGAAAGTGCTGATTGGCAAGGGGAACATTTCTCATAAACAAGCCGTTGAGAAGGCCGAAAAGGAGTTTGAAATCTACCGCAAACGTGAAATGGAACTGCTTGAAAGCGATTTTGATAGGGAAATCAAGAAATTAAAAGACAGAAATGATGGTAGTTCCAAGTAATTCACTACCTTTGCAATAGGAAACCACCATGCAACGATGTGCAGAACAGCGCAAATTCAAGGTGGATAAATAGGAGAAGATTACCATTTTTTTTATTTCTGAAAAGTAATGATATTCACCCACTTGGTAAATCGTAGCGATTCCTGGTGGCACCACAATATGAAAAACAGTTAGGAGCATGCTCTTAACTGTTTTTTTGTATGCCCACCCGAGAGATATACCGAATACAAGAAAATTTTAAACGTATAATAATATGTCGCAAGAGAGAGTAAATTTTGGAAGTAAGTTAGGAATGGTGCTCGCCACGGCGGGCTCGGCAGTGGGCCTCGGCAATGTGTGGCGATTCCCTTATATGGCCGGACAGAACGGTGGTGCCTCCTTCATTTTGATTTATATAGGCTGTGTGCTACTGCTGGGCATACCGTGCATGATGAATGAGTTTATCATCGGACGTCATGGCGCTTCCAACACCGGGCGTGCGTATGGCAGGATGGGCAAGGCGGGCTCGTGGCGCTTCATCGGATGTATGAGCGTGTTGACGGGTTTCATCATCACGAGCTATTATGCCGTGGTGTCTGGCTGGTGTCTGCAATACATTTTCGCTTCGGCCGGCGGCGAGCTCAACGGCGACCCGCAATACATCAGCAAGTATTTTCAGGACTTCTCGTCGTCGCCCTTCCGTCCCATGTTGTGGACTATTGCCATTCTGCTCATGACCCATTATGTGATTATCCACGGCGTGCGCAGCGGCATTGAGCGGGCCTCGAAACTGATGATGCCGACGCTCTTCCTTCTGCTCATTGTGGTGGTTATCGGTTCGTGTATGCTGCCTGGGGCAGGCAAGGGTGTGGAGTTCCTTTTCCGTCCTGATTTCTCACACATGGATTCCTCCGTGTTCCTCGCCGCGATGGGCCAGTCGTTTTATTCGCTCAGCATCGGCATGGGTTGCATCTGCACCTTTGCCAGCTATTTCTCCCGCCAGGCCAACCTTCTCAAGTCGGCGGGCAACATTGTCGCCATCGACTCTCTTATCGCCATTCTTGCCGGACTGATGATTTTCCCCGCCGCCTTCTCCGTTGGCGTCGACCCCGACTCTGGCCCCTCTCTCATCTTCATCACCCTTCCCAACGTCTTCAAGGAAGCCTTTGCTACGATGCCGTTAGTTGGAACTGCCATTGCCGTACTCTTCTACGTCTTGTTGTCGCTCGCCGCCCTGACATCGCTGATTTCCCTGCATGAAGTGTCGACAGCCTTTTTCCACGAAGAGTTTAACATCTCGCGTAAGAAAGCCGCCACATGCGTCACGGCATCGCTCTGTGTTTTGGGTGCATTTTGTTCCTTGTCGGTAGGCAATCGCGATTGGCTCATAATCGGTGGCCGTTCGTTGTTTGATCTCTTTGATTTCGTCACAGGTCAGATCATGTTGCCCGTGGCTGGATTCCTCACCTGTATTTTCCTCGGTTGGGTTGTCCCAACCAAAGTAGTGAAAGACGAATTTACCAACGAAGGCACGCTGCGCTCCACCTTGTTTGGCGTTTATCTGTTGCTCATCCGTTACGTATGTCCGGTGTGTATCGTGGCGATTTTCCTCAATCAGTTGGGGTTGATATAATGGTATAAAAAATAGGTAGTCAGAATTAATTTTGACTACCTATTTTTTTGTTATATAGAAGCAATATTTTTCTTTCAAATACTTTATCCATTCTCTCTCGTAAAAAATAAAATGAGGCACAATTACAATCAATCATGCCTCATTTAAATTTATCATTCAGAATCTATACTTACTTAACCTCCTCGAAAGTAAATTGCGCTAAGAATCAGTTGTTTAGATAATGTCGGTGCAAAAATGACTCATCTAAAGCATAGAAAATACAAGATGACACAGCTATTTTGTTTCTTGATTAGATGTGTCATTTCCCTCTTTTGACGAAGCCTCTTCATTTTCTTTATATTCTCTGAGTTCCTGCTCCACCATGTCAAGACGTTTTCTCAAATCTTCTACAGAAGGGAGTTTGTCTTTTATTTTTATTCCTTCATAAGTAGCCACACCCATAGGATTCTGTATGGTATCAAAAGCCCATTCAACTTTAGTTTGATCTTTTGACTTACAAAGCAAGAGACCAATGGTAGGGTTATCTTCTCGTTGACGGAGCAACTTATTGCATGCTGCCACATAAAAGTTCAGTTTACCTGCAAATTCAGGCTTGAAATCCACGACCTTTAGTTCAATGACAACATAGCAACGAAGACGAATGTGATAAAAGAGCAAGTCTGGAAAGTATCCCTCGTTGCCAACTACGAGTTCTGGCTGCCTTCCTACGAATGTGAAGCCACTTCCGAGTTCAAGCAAGAAACGAGTTATGTCTTTTGCAATTGCATTTTCCAAGTCACGCTCAGTATAACCTCTTTCCAATGTAAGGAAATCCAAACGATATGGGTCCTTCAGAACATTCATTGCAAGTTGACTTTGTTGTGCTGGCAATTGGTTCGAGAAGTTTGTTATGGCATGACCATGCTTGCTGAAATCATCAGCCTCGATAACGTCTTCCAATTCACGTTTGCTGAGTCCTTCGTCTATAATACGTGCAATATAATAGAATGCTTCTTTGATGGATTTACACTTAGATGTAATGACTAAGTGATGTTTCCATGGCACTATTCCGAATATTGGCAACATACCATTGTTTTCTAAAATGTCAGATATCTTATCTTCCGAATAAATTTCTGCACCTAATTGGTGCAATTTTATAGGATTCTTATTTTCAGCCTCTTGTAATTTTGCACCTAATTGGTGCAAAATTTGTTTGTGCTCATCATCTGCCATATAAAACTCATACCATTCCTTCATGTAATAAAGGTTTCGCACAGAGAATCCTCGAATATCAGGAAAGGTGGCTCTAAGGTCAAGACAGAGTTGATTTACTACTCCAGAACCCCATCTCGATTCTGCTTTTTTTTGAACGATGTCACGTCCTAAAAGCCAATTGAACTCCAACGCACCGTAGTTAGCCTGCAGAGCCACACGGTTACGAATGTTCTGATAGCGATTTTTAATCTCTTTCAGCCATTTGATATAATCATTGTCTCCATGAAAATTCTTGGAGGTGACGAAATATGGTTTGTTCTTATCAATCATGCAAGTCGCTTATTTAAAGTCTATTATTTTGTGGTAAAGAATGTTACTCCTCCCAATACGATAGCCAGGACAATATTTATAATCAAGCTATAATTCAATTTCGACTCAATCTTACTCAAGTTTCGGATTTAGGAATATTTGTTGATTGTCAATCATTTGGCTAATAAAATATAAATCCGAAACTTGAGGTACTTATGATACCGGCTACTAAGCAGCTTGTCCAGTATCTTATATCTTGTCATTGCATTCTTGTTTGCAGGCATAGCTATTTTATTGAATTAATAAGTGGACGGATTTTTGAATCATATTCGGCATTACCGAAATTGATGACAACTAGATTCTTTTTGCATCGTGTAAGTCCAGTGTAGAGCAACTCATCAAAAGACAAATTGAAAGCCGTTTTCGTATCATAACGAGGCTCCAAGATAAGAAACACAACTTCGCTTTCCCATCCTTTAAATGAATTGATGGTTGAAATTTTGATGGTTCCGCTATTCATCCAGAAATGCAATTTCTTGTTATCTCGAATGTATTTATAATTATCGGCATAAACCTCTTGTTTGAATCTGGTTAAGATTTCCTTATAGTGTTCTCTGAAAGCTTTAAATGTGGCAAGACTGATTCTGCATTTTACGCATTCTTCTTCCAATCGAATTTCGAATATATTAGTAAATTCGACATACAAATCGTATATAGCGAAAAGGACTGCAACGCGTTGGCGAACTTTAATGTTATCATTGTCATACAGAGTACTCCTATTTGGGAATAGTTTCTTCTTAATTTGTTCGCATATGCTATCAAACCACCTGGAATGCGGATTGTTTTCTCTGTTTTTAGCAATGCAATTTAAATGCGTCATGTACATTATTTCTATGGTCTCAAGCACCGAATTTGTCTTCTCTCTGCTTGCATAGCGATAGTACAAGTCGAATGTGCGCAATAAACTTGTTGTGTAGCCAAGGATTGTTATATCGTTCGGAGATATATTCGAATTCTTGTTTAGTATATTGCCACGTATGATATTATATAAAGCAACGATTGGCTTATTTTCCTGAAGATACATATAGTTTATGTATCCCTCTTTTTCCTGTTCCTGGCCAAAGAATGAATATGTACCATTCTCGGAAAAATCATCAACATTATATTTTTCGCCAAAGATGTTGCGTTGAAATGATTGCGCCAAGTCTCTTACCTTAAAGTCGGAACGGAAACAATATTTCAATTCATTCACACCTCGTACATTGGTAACAACATCCTTTTTCTCCGTTGGTTGGCCATATATGTTTTGCTTTACATCTCCAAACAAGACATAGTCGCCAAGTGGGTCGCGAAAATAATTCTTGATGATATCCATCCAAGCTCTATGATAATCCTGAATTTCATCTATAAGAACAGCATCATACTTACGTATTTCTTGTTTATGCTCGTCGAACAGTTGCAAGTTGCCATAGAACGCCTTTTCAAGGTACTCACCAATTTTATCTTTGGGCATTCCTTCAGGTATTTCGAACTCGATTCCCAAATTGTTAAGCTCTGCATTGATAAACTGGTGATAGTTCACAATGATAAAATTTTCAACAGGAAAATCTTCTTCGACTCTATTCAACTTGTCGTGGATAAAGTTTTTCAACGTTATGTTGAATGTTAGTATGAGAATTCGTGGATTATTGCTCCGTTCCAATGCTCTTTTATATGCCTGCACTGCACGTGCAGCCAGAACAGTTGTCTTGCCAGAGCCGAAAACGCCACGAACTCTTTGCTCTAAGGTTTCTGAATATATGATATCATTCTGCTTGTCGGAATACTTATATGGAACACCTTGCGAACGCAAGTGTAAGGGTGGTGTAAGTATCCTTTTGAAGTTTTCATACAGATTGCTTTTAAAGAACATTGAAGGTCGCTGTGCCATCATGTATCTTTTCTTCAGCAATGAGAAGAAGTTATTTTTGTTCAATGCATCGTTTCCGATAAAGTCAATATTGTACTTCAGGAATGTTTGATACTTCTTGTCATCCTTATATGGAGTTATGAACAAGTTGTTTATATAAGACTGGCTTGCACAATGAAAATATATTACACAGCTCACCATGTTGAAATGACGAAAATCCTTGATTTTCATCTGAAGCAAATCGGCCACATGAAGGTCAAAGAGATTATTCTTGTATTTCAATACTTGGTCTAACGGAGATTTTACGACAGAACCATTCGGTTTATAAACCAATTTCCTTTTTTCATTCAAGCAAAAGTTATCCAGATTCCAGTCCTTCACTTCTATAATCATTACGCCATAGTCTTTGCGCATAATGAGCACGTCAGGCCGGTCTCCATTGAGATACGGATTGAAGAACACCTCAAAGGATTCATCCAATGTAGCGGCAAGGAATTTAAGTAAAGTGCTTTCTCCTTCAGTGGGCTGCACCTTGAAACGCTTTATCTTGTCTAGGGATGGGTAGAAAATAGCCATAAAAATCAGTTATTTTTTATCAATGCCTTTAATTAGCAGACTTGTAATTTTACAAGAAAGCAAGTCATTGGATAACAATAAATTATACAATGTTGGCATATGTCAGAAAATTTACTTATCTTAGTGCTGCTAAAAAATCAAATAAAGAATATCTGATATATGGCAAAGGTAAACATAAAATCTGAGAAAATCACTCCTTTTGGAGGAATCTATTACGCAAGCAAGGCTTTTTATGCGCTTTCACTTGACAAGGTCTCAATGGCACTCTTGGTGTTCGCAGTTCTACCTACAACGGCTACCTGTGGGACGAGATAATGTCAGCTATGTCTGACGTTTTCATCTGTGGCGGTGACTGCGTAGAAGACATCAACAGAAGCGAGTGTCACTTGCGAGAATCACCTGAAATCCAGATACCGACGAGCCACACAATCGGACGTACCATAAAGGAAATCTCCCATGAAGATATGGAATACAAGGCTTTTTTAGGCAATGTGTTCAGATTCAACACCAGCCCAAGACTCAATGACCTTCTGCATGAATTTCTTCTCGTATTTTGTAAGAGCTGTGTCGTCCGTGTTCACCAACTTGTCTCCTACGTCAAGAGTCAAGAAGTTTGTCTTCCACTTTACCGCTGTATGCGCACGATAAAAATCTAAAGATTATACGGAAAGATTTTGTCTGCTAATTTAAGGGGTAACTAAAATGCAGCCTACCTTATTAAAATGTAGTGTTTTTACTTGTAAATACCAAATGTAGTACCCAAAAACTACAAATGAAACACCTCAAAAATTACAAATGAAGTGCCACAAAAGTTAGTTCTAAATTACCACAAAAGTTAGTAATGAAATAGCGCAATTCATAGTATCAAATACCCACAAATATTAGTTTTTGCTTGCGTATGACGAACGCATATTGCTTATATACGAAAAAGTGTGTCGAAGATTCGTCTATGAATATCCCGACACCATAAGTAATTACATTGTAAGCATTCCATGCAGGCCGTATTGTAGATAATGGGAACCTTGTGGCGTCATGTGTAGATGATACCACAAGGTTTCTTTCTTTTTTGCTTAACAAGTTATCGATTCGCGGCCGCTGGTAATGCTGCTCGCGGCCGAAGGTAATGCTACTCGCGGCCGAAGGTAGCGCTACCGGCGGCCGCGAGTCGATAACACGTAAGGCATTTATGGAAGACTTTTCTCGGGCTGTGGAAAAGCGGAAATGTAAAGCCGGGGGCGTTCCTTGTTGGGGAGCGCCTCCGGCTTTATTAGTGGAGTTGTAATGATGTTGTTTATCCGCAACGGCTTGAGCCGCAGTGTTTGCATATCAGGCAGCCCTCCTGGTAGACTAGGGCTTCGTGGCCGCAGTTGGGGCATTTCAGGCCTTTGGCTTCCGTGCCGTCGGTGATGTATTTTTTCAGGGCGCGGGCCACACCGACCTTCCATGTGTTGATGTTTTCACTTTCGAGCTGCAGGCTGTCAACGAGTTTGATGACGTTTTCCAGCGGCATGCGGTAGCGCAACACACCCGAAATCAGTTTGGCATAGTTCCAATATTCCTTGTTGAATTTCTCCGAAAGACCTTCCACGGTGGTCTTGTATCCGCGTTTGTTTTCAAATTGGAAGTCGTAGCGCTTCGTGCCGTCTTCAGCGTTGACATGCTTGACGATGCGGCCTTTGGTGACCGTTTTCGGTAGGACGATGCCCTCTTCGTCGTCTTGCAGTCCGGTGAAGATCTCATAGGGCCGTCCGTCGAGCAGTCCGACGAAAGCCACCCATTTCTCTTTGTTGTTTTGGAAGCGCACCACGTCGCATTCAAGCACTTCCGGGCGGCGTTCCACAACGGGCGAGAGCGTTTGCAGTTTGGCGCCCTTGTCTTCCTTCTTTTTCTTCACGCTGACCATGACGCCGGCGCGTGAACCGTCGCGGTAGATGGTGCATCCCTTGCATCCGCTCTTCCAGGCCTCCACGTAAAGGCGGTCGACCAGTGCTTCGTCAACGGCGTTCGGGAGGTTGACCGTCACGCTGATGCTATGGTCCACCCATTTCTGGATTTCCCCTTGCATTTTGACCTTCATGAGCCAGTCGACATCGTTGGCCGTGGCGAGGTAATAGGGCGAGCGTGCAACGAGTTCGTCAATCTCCTCCTGGGTGTAGCGGCGTTCCGTGTCGATGCCGTTGGCACGCATCCATGTGAGGAAGTGGTGGTGGTAAACGATGTATTCTTCAAAGGCGTCTCCCGATTCGTCCACAAAGTCAATGCGCACTTCTGGGTCGTTTGGGTTCACCTTTCGGCGGCGTTTGTAGACCGGCATAAACACGGGTTCGATGCCAGAGGTGGTCTGCGTCATCAGGCTCGTTGTGCCAGTTGGCGCGATGGTGAGGCACGCGATGTTGCGTCGGCCATATTTCACCATGTCGGCGTAGAGCGCCTCGTCGGCCTCCTTGATTCTCAGTATGAAGGGGTTGGCGGCTTCGCGTTGTGCGTCGTAGATTTCAAATGCTCCGCGCTCCTTCGCCATTTCCACCGATGCGGCGTAGGCCGTCAGGGCCAGCGTCTTCTGCACCTTGACGGCGAAATCCGTGGCCTCCTGTGTGCCATAGCGCAGTCCGAGCGCCGCCAGCATGTCGCCTTCAGCGGTGATGCCGAGTCCGGTGCGTCGTCCTTGTCCCGTCTTGCGCTTGATTTTTTCCCAGAGGCGGCGTTCCGTATGCTTCACCTCCTCGCTCTGCGGGTCGCTGTCGATCTTCTTCAGGATGAGGTCAATCTTCTCCTCCTCGAGGTCGATGATGTCGTCCATGAAACGCTGTGCCAGACGCACGTGTTGGCGGAAGCGCTGGAAATTGAAAGAAGCCTGAGGCGTAAACGGGTCGTCAACGTAATCGTAGAGATTGACGGCCAAAAGACGGCAACTGTCGTAGGGACAGAGCGGAATTTCGCCGCAAGGATTGGTTGACACCGTTTTGAAGCCCAGGTCGGCATAGCAGTCGGGTATGCTTTCGCGCGTGATGGTATCCCAGAAAAGCACGCCCGGTTCGGCGCTCTTCCAAGCGTTGTGGACAATTTTCTTCCAGAGTTTCTGCGCGTCGATATCCTTGCTCGTGAGGCATTCATCCTCCGGCGCGTCGACGGGGTATTGCTGGCGGTAGGGGCGTCCCTCCGTGGCGCAACGCATAAAGTCGTCGTCAATTCTCACCGACACGTTGGCCCCCGTCACCTTGCCCTCCGTCATCTTGGCATCGATGAAAGCCTCAGCGTCTGGGTGCTTGATGCTCACCGAAAGCATCAGGGCGCCGCGGCGTCCGTCTTGCGCCACCTCGCGTGTGGAGCTGGAGAAACGTTCCATGAAGGGCACCAGACCCGTTGAAGTCAGGGCGGAATTGTTCACTGGAGAACCTTTCGGGCGGATGCGCGAGAGGTCGTGTCCCACGCCGCCGCGGCGCTTCATGAGCTGCACCTGTTCCTCGTCTTCCTTCATGATGGCGCCGTAAGAGTCGGCATCGCCGTCAATGCCGATGACGAAGCAGTTGGAGAGCGAAGCCACCTGATAATTGTTGCCGATGCCCGTCATCGGACTGCCCGCGGGGATGATGAAGCGGAAATGGTCGAGCAAAGAAAAGATTTCCTCTTCCGGAACCGGGTTGGGGTATTTGCGCTCAATGCGGGCCATCTCGCCAGCCAGGCGGTGGTGCATGTCGGCCGGCGATTTCTCGTAGATATTGCCGAAGGAATCTTTCATGGCATACTTGTTGACCCATACGCGGGCGGCGAGTTCGTCGCCGTCAAAGTAGGCCAATGTCGCCTGGAAGGCTTCTTCGTAGCTGTAAGTAGTTGGATTCATAAATGTATGTTTGGTTAATGGTGTGTCATAAGTAAACTGCCGTGCGGAATCTTGGCCGTTGTTTCTCCTTGCCATCGTTCAACGCGTAGGGCGGGGGAGGGAGAGCGGCTTCATTGTTAGTCTTCCCACTTCGATGTCAAGATGCGCTCCAGGTTTTCTGGCGACAGGTGCAACTGAAACTGCCCCTTTTCGGCCACCGATATGCCTCCCGTTTCCTCCGAGACAACGATGGCCAGGCAGTCGCTCTTTTGCGAAATGCCGAGCGCGGCGCGGTGGCGCAATCCGAGAGCTTTGGGGATGTCGAGGTCGTGTGACACTGGAAGAATACACCCCGCAGCGCAGATGCGTTTATGGCTGATGACCATAGCGCCGTCGTGCAGCGGCGAGTTTTTGAAGAAGATATTTTCGATGAGCCGTTGGTTGATGTTGGCGTTGATGAGGTCGCCCGAGCGTATCACCTCGTTAAGCCCCATGCTACGTTCCACCACGATGAGCGCCCCCACCTTCTGTTTGCTCATGCTCATGCAGGCCATGACGATTGGGATGATTTCGTCGCGGTGCGTCATGTCGTCCTTGCGTTTCCTTGAAAACAGGCGGATGAGCACGTTGGCGCGGCGGCGCGTGCCGATGCTTGAGAAGAAATGGCGGATTTCCTCTTGAAAAAGAATGATGAGCGCCAATGCTCCCACGTTTACCATGTTGTTCATGATGCCCCCCAGGAGGCGCATTTCAAACACCTGCGTAACGAGGAGCCAGACAACGATGAAAACGAGGATGCCGTAGAAGATGTTGGCGGAGCTCGACTTCTTCATCAGCTGGTAGATATAGTAAAGGATGCACGCCACCGACACGATGTCGATGAGGTCGATGATGCCGAAGTTGATCATATATATAATGAGTAGGAGGAGTGGTGTAGGTCGGTATTATGTATGAGCAGAAATGCACTATTCTTCGTTGGCCGACGTCGCCTGCAACGCTTCAACGATTTTCACCGTTTCAACGGCCGCCTTCACATCGTGAACGCGGAGGATGTGGGCGCCCCTTTCAAGCGCGATGGTGTTGAGCGCGATGGTGCCTCCGAGCGCGTCTGCTGGTGTGCCTCCAACGAGTTTGTAAATCATCGACTTTCTCGAGATGCCAACCAGTATGGGGAGGTCAAATTCGCGGAAGTCGCCCATTTTGTTCATCAGCTCATAATTGTTTTCCAACGTCTTGCCGAAACCAAACCCTGGGTCGAGGATGATGTCTTTCACGCCCAGGTCGTGCAGGCGGTCAACGCGTTCCGCGAAATAGAGAAACACCTCGCGCATGAAGTGGTCGTAGTGGGGCGCCAATTGCATGGTGGCCGGTGTGCCCTTCATGTGCATGAGAATGTAAGGCACGCCCAGTTGGGCGGCCGTGCGGAACATGTGTTTGTCGAGCATGCCGCCAGAGATGTCGTTGATGATGTCGACACCATATTCCTCCACACACATCTTGGCCACGTCAGCGCGGAACGTGTCAACGGAAACCATCGCCTGCGGAGCTTCCTTGTTGACGATGGCAAGGCCGTGGCGCAGGCGCTCCATTTCCTCTTCCACCGACACTTCGTCGGCACCATGGCGCGACGAATAGGCGCCGATGTCAATCATCGTGCCGCCCTCGGCCACAATCTGGCGAGCGCGTGCCGCGATGGCTTCGTCGCTTTGCTTGCGGCTGTCGGCGTAAAAAGAATCGGGCGTGACATTGATGATGCCCATGACTTGCGGTTTGTCGAGGGCAAACAGTCGTCCGTTGCAATTGATGGAATATGGTTTGAGAGTCATCATCAGAGTTTGGGTTTAATAAGTGGGGCGGAACGCGATACACAAGTTGTAGCTGTCCGCTGAAAATGTTGCCTGCTTAGTAATGGTGAGTTTACCATTACTTAATCTCCGTGTGCGCATTTGCGTGGCTGGATGATTTCGCAGGGACACAAATTTACATAGAATATTTTGCTCTTCGCGCCTCTCTCGCGAAATTTCACTAAATTTGTGGGCAAATAACCATTAGGAACAATGAAAATTTCAGAACTCTATCAAGTCTTTCTCAAGCATCCTGTTGTCACGACCGATACGCGCGACTGTCCGAAGAACTCCATGTTTTTCGCCCTGCGGGGTGCTTCGTTCAACGGTAATGACTTTGCAATCAAAGCCTTGGAAAGCGGCTGCGCCTATGCAGTGGTCGACGACGAGCGGGTGGTTGGCGACGAGCGCCTCATTCATGTGCCCGACGTCTTGACCGCGATGCAGGAGTTGGCCGCCTACCACCGCCAGCAACTCCATACGCCGATTTTGCAGGTGACGGGCACCAACGGCAAGACAACAACCAAGGAACTGACCTCGGCAGTGCTCTCTGAACGTTTCAACGTGCTCTACACCTTGGGAAACTTCAACAACCACATCGGGGTGCCAAAAACCTTGTTGCGCCTGCGGCCAGAACACGACATTGCCGTTGTGGAAACCGGCGCCAACCATCCCGGCGAGATTGCCGAACTGTGCCGCATCGTGCAAGCCGATTGCGGACTGATAACGAATGTGGGCAAGGCCCATTTGGAGGGCTTCGGCTCTTTCGAGGGCGTGATCCATACGAAGGGCGAACTCTATGACGATTTGCGCCAGCGTCCCGACACGTTCATCTTCTTGAATGCCGACAACGAACACCTCGTGAAGATTGCTGGCGGACTGAAAGCCGTTACTTACGGTGAGCCCGGAAAAGGCTATGATGTGGAAGGCGAAGTAGTTTCGTGCACGCCGTTCGTCAACCTCCGTTGGCGGCAAAAGGGCGGCGAATGGCAGGAAATCCATACACACCTCATCGGGGCGTACAACGTGACCAATGCTTTGGCTGCGGCAGCTGTTGGTCTGCATTTCGGGGTCAGCGCTGAGGCTATCACCCGCGCCATCTCCAATTACCAGCCCACCAACAACCGTTCCGAACTGCTGGAAACGGGGCATAACACGCTCGTTGTCGATGCCTACAATGCCAATCCAACGAGCATGAAGGCGGCCTTCGACAGTTTCCGCCTCATCAGCCATCCCAAGAAGATAGCCATCGTTGGCGAGATGCGCGAACTCGGTGCGGCATCGGAGGAAGAACATCGCCGTGTGGTCTCTGAAGCAGAGACACTGGGGTGTGACGAACTTTGGTTTGTTGGCGACAACTTCAAAGATTGTGCTGGCGCACATCGCTTCTTCCCCGATGTGGAAGCCGTGAAGAAACAACTCGAGGCGACGCCGCTCAACGGTTGCATGGTGCTCATCAAAGGAAGCAATTCAACCCGCTTATATCAATTACCAGAATATCTTTAATCAGTATGAAAAAAATAATCGTGGCCATTGACGGCTACTCCTCTTGTGGAAAGAGCACGATGGCCAAGGATCTGGCCCGCGCAGTTGGATATATATATGTTGACACCGGCGCCATGTATCGCGCCGTGACGCTTTACGCCCTCCGAAACAACCTCTTCGAGGCCGACGGAAGCGTGAAGGCGGCCGCGCTGGAGAACCAGATGGAAAACGCCATCGTTTCTTTCCGTCTTGACCCTTCAACCAATCTTCCGCAGACCTATCTTAACGACGAGTGTGTGGAAAAAGAAATCCGTTCGCTTGAAGTGTCGTCCCACGTGAGCCCTGTGGCGGCCCTTCCCTTTGTTCGCGAAGCACTCACCTGTCAGCAGCAGGCTATGGGGAGCAAGCGCGGCATCGTGATGGACGGCCGCGACATCGGAACGGTGGTGTTCCCGGATGCCGAACTCAAGATTTTCGTGACGGCTTCGGCGGAAGTGCGTGCCCAGCGCCGTTTCGACGAATTGCAGGCCAAGGGAATGCCCGCTGATTTTGAAGACATCCTTCGCAACGTGAAGGAGCGCGATTATATCGACTCACACCGCGACGTGGCTCCTTTGCGTCAGGCTGAAGATGCCGTGGTGCTTGACAACAGCGAAATGACCGTTTCGCAGCAACGAGAATGGCTGCTTGCCAAGTTTGAAGATGCTGTGGAACGAAAGAACAACGCGCCAGCATGCTGAACATCGAAATCGACGAACACTCTGGTTTCTGCTTCGGCGTGACCACGGCCATCGGTAAGGCAGAGGAGGAGTTGGCACATAGCCAGCGCCTTTATTGCCTCGGCGACATCGTTCACAACGGCAGTGAGTGTGAACGCCTGCGGGGAATGGGGTTGGAAACCATTGACCACGAGGCGTTTCGCTCGCTCCGCAATGCTAAAGTGCTTCTGCGGGCCCACGGCGAACCGCCCGAGACTTACGCCACCGCGTTGGCCAACGGCATCAACATCATCGATGCCACCTGCCCTGTGGTGTTGCAATTGCAACGGCGAATCAAGCAGGTGTTTTCGGAGCCAGGGCGCCCGCAAATCGTTATCTACGGAAAGCCCGGTCATGCGGAGGTGCTCGGCCTCGTCGGACAGACCGACGGGACGGCCATTGTGATTGAGGGACTGGAGGGCGCGGAGAAGCTCGACTTCACACGCGACATTCGTCTTTTCTCTCAGACCACCAAACCGCTGGAGGGGTTCCGCCAGATTGTGGACTATATCACGGCGCACATTCAGGCGCCTGCCACATTCCGTTCCTACGACACCATCTGCCGACAGGTGGCCAATCGCCTGCCGAATATCTGCAATTTTGCCGTGCGCCACGATGTCGTCATCTTCGTGTGTGGCCTCAAAAGCAGCAACGGCCGCGTTCTCTTTGAGGCCTGCCGTCGCGTCAATCCCCGTGCTTATCTCGTAGACACGCCGGCGGCGCTCCGTCGGGAATGGTTCGACGGTGCGGGCAGTGTCGGCGTTTGCGGCGCCACTTCCACGCCGAAATGGTTGATGGAAGATTGCCGCGAGGCGATACTCAAGATTGCCGAGTAGTGAGCAACCGCTGATTTTTCGCTGGACGGGAGGCGCCTCTTGCCAGCAACGTTTTCCTTTCTTCCTCAAGGGAGTCCCCTAACTTTTGCTGAGGAGAAAACGAAGAGAAAACGGGGGCGAGACATCCGTGTCTGAAAATTATCCAGACCGCGTGCTTGTGATTCGGAATTTATCCTTATCTTTGCAGGTGGATTTTGCGGAAACGCGTTCCGCAGGTATCAACGGCTCCGTAGCTTAGCTGAATAGAGCGTCAGATTCCGGTTCTGAAGGTCCTGGGTTTGAATCCCAGCGGGGTCACAAAAAGGAAAGAGGATTTTACATTGCTGTAGAATCCTCTTTCCTTTTTGTGTTTGTAGTAATGGTGCCATTACGTATAGTCGGCAGTTTGGTTGTGTGTCGCTGGCCGTTGCCCCGTGCAACGTAGACAGAGAGTATAGATAAAAATAAAAAGCGACCACTTCAAAAGAAGTAGTCGCTTCGTAGCGAGAAAGGGACTTGAACCCTTGACCTTCGGATTATGAATCCGACGCTCTAACCAGCTGAGCTATCTCGCCATTGTTTAACCCATTTGCAAGGAGATGTTGTTTCTCGTTTGCGAGTGCAAAATTAGAAATTAATTTTGAAACCACCAAGTGAAACCAAGAAAAATATTGAATTTTCTTTGAGAAATATCAAATTGGCGTGTAGAATAGGTGGCTCAGGTGGTGCGGATGAAAAAAATGTAGTATTTTTGCAGTGATGTTAGGAATAAAGAAATTAGACCTCTATATATTAAAGAAGTTTCTGCCGTTGTTCTTCGGCGCCTTCTTCATTTGCCTGTTCGTTTTCATGATGCAGTTCACGTGGCGTTACATCGACGAACTGATAGGCAAGGGACTGTCGCTGGATATTTTGGGGCAGTTCTTCTGGTACATGGGTATCACGCTGATTCCCATGTCGCTGCCGCTTGCCATTTTGTTGGCTTCGCTCATCACGTTTGGCAACATGGGGGAGCAGTTGGAGTTGCTTTCCATGAAGGCCGCGGGCGTTCCACTTGTGCGCATCATGCGTCCCATCCTGATGCTGGTCATCGTGTTTACGGGCATGTCGTTCTATTTCCAGAACAAGACGGCGCCCGATGCCCAAATCAGTTTGCGAACCCTTTTGTTCAGCATGAAGCAGGCGCAGCCGGCCGTGGAGATTCCGGAGGGAGTGTTTTACAACGAAATCCCCAACCTCAACCTCTATGTGCAGCGGAAGAATGCAGAGACCGGCATGCTTTACCAAACCATCATCTATAAGACCGACCAGGGCTTCGACCGCGCACAAATCGTTTTGGCCGACTCCGGCCGACTCGAGATGACGGCCGACAAGCTCCATTTGCGCCTCGACCTCTGGAACGGCGAGCAGTTTGAAAACCTGCAGTCGCAGGGCATGTCGATGATGCAATCGGCCCACGTGCCGTTTGACCGGGAAACGTTTGCCTATAAGCGCTTCCTGATTGATTTCGACAGCAACTTCGCCATGATGGACAAAAATATGTTGCGCGATATGCCGCAAGCCAAGAGCATGTGGGAAATCGAGGCTTCGGTCGACTCCATGAACGCAGAGCTCGACAGCATCGGAAAGATATACTATCGCGACGTGAGCCAGCGCTGGTTTGATAAGAGAATCATGTCGAAGAAAATCGCTGCAGCCCTCCGCGCGGCAAAGCCCCTTCCTTTCGACAGCATCTTGGCTCGCACTTCGCCTTCTGATGTCAGAACAGCCCGCCAGATGGCGCTCAACACGGTGAGGTCGGTTAATTCCGAACTGGAGTGGAAGAGCCTGGCCGCACAGACGGGCGACAACCAAATACGCCGCCACTGGGTGGAATGGCATCAGAAGATGACGCTCTCTTTGGCCTGCCTCCTTTTCTTCTTCATCGGTGCTCCTCTCGGTGCCATCATCCGCAAGGGCGGTCTCGGCTTGCCCGCGGTCATATCGGTGTTGATTTTCATTTTCTATTACATCATCAACACCTCGGGCATGAAAATGGCACGCGACGGTTCGTGGAACATGGTCTACGGCATGTGGATTAGTTCGGTGGTGCTGTTGCCCTTTGGCGTGTTCCTGACCTATAAGGCCAATAAAGACTCTGTCGTGTTCAACGCTGAGATGTATCTCAACTTCTTCCGTGCCCTTTTGGGCCTGCGAACGAGCCGACACTTAAACCGCAAGGAAGTGATCATCCACGACCCCGACTATGCCCGTATGAGCGAGCAACTTGACGCCTTGCGCGACGATTGCCGCGAATATGCACGCGTTTCCCGATTGAAGTCGGCGCCCAGCTATGTCGACGTGTTCTTCCGTCACAACACCGACCACCACGTTGAAGAAATCGGCGGGCGCCTGGAAACCATCGTTGAAGAGCTCTCCAACGCCAAGGATCCGCGCATCGTTTCGATGCTCAACAGTTTTCCCGTCGTCTACGTTCACGCCCACACGTCGCCCTTTGAAGGCAACAGGGCCAACAAGATAGCCGGTGTGTTCTTCCCTCTGGGCTTCGTGCTCTGGTGTCGCATCTGGCGTTTCCGTTTCCGTCTTCTTCGCGACATGAAGCAAATCACCGAAACCTGCGAGCGTCTTTCCCCGTTGCTGCGCCACGTGAATGCCGATGGCATGATTGAAGGCACGGCGCTCTCCGACGAAGAAGGCGGCGAATCTGCCAGCGGAGCGTCCGCTGGAAAAGCAGGTTGGAGACGGAGATGGTCAGTGCGCAGGGTGGGCGCCCTTCTCGTTGCCCTCATCATCGTGTTCCTGGCCGGATGGTATGCCCAACGTTACCTTCGCAAATATTTCCGTGCCAAGGCACATACGGAACAACGTGCCGCATCGCCAGCAGACAACACCTCCCCCAGCGGTTCTGATGCCGCATTGCCGAAAACGAGTAACCTCATGTTCGACAACGGTGCTTCAGAGCGTTTTCAGGAAAGTCGGTGATGAGCCAGTAGCCCTCGGGCGCCAGGCGGTGTCGTCAGACTGGTATTCCCCTGCATATATTAAATAATGCTCTTGGCATATATTACATAAATAATATTGAACCCTTACATATATATAATAAGCAAATATCTCCCATAAGAATATGGACAATTTCAAACTTGCCACTATCGAAGAAGCCATTGAGGACTTCAAAAAAGGACAGTTCGTCATCGTTGTTGACGACGAAGACCGCGAAAACGAGGGCGACCTCATTATGGCGGCGGAACTCGTTACCCCCGAAAAGGTGAACTATATGTTGCGCAACGGACGCGGCGTGCTTTGTGCGCCTGTAACCATCGAGCGTTGTCGCCAGTTGGAACTCGAGCATCAGGTGCAGTCAAACACCAGTATGCTCGGAACGCCGTTCACAGTGACGGTTGATAAACTTGAAGGTTGCACCACTGGCGTTTCATGCCACGACCGCGCCGCCACCATCCGCGCTTTGGCCGACCCCGACAGCCGTCCGGAAACCTTCGGACGCCCGGGCCACATCAATCCGCTCTACGCACAAGACCGTGGTGTGTTGGCGCGTGCCGGACACACCGAAGCCGCTGTCGACTTGGCCCGCATGGCTGGCTTCAATCCTGCCGCCTGTCTCATCGAAATCCTCAATGAAGACGGCACGATGGCCCGTATGCCCCAGTTGCAGGAATTTGCAGCCAAGGAGGGCCTACACATCATCACCATCAAGGACCTCATTGCCTATCGCTTGAAAAACGAATGCCTCGTCGAGAAGGGCGAGAAAGTGGACATGCCGACAGAATATGGTCATTTCCGCCTCATCCCCTTCCGTCAGAAAAGTAACCACTTGGAGCACATCGCCTTGATTAAAGGCGAATGGGAGGCAGACGAACCCGTGTTGGTGCGCGTTCACTCTTCATGCGCCACCGGCGACATCTTCGGCAGCGAGCGTTGCGACTGCGGCGAGCAGCTCCATAAGTCGATGGAGATGATCGAGAAGGAAGGCAAAGGCGTGGTGCTCTATCTCAACCAGGAAGGACGTGGCATCGGCCTGATGGCCAAGATTGCCGCCTACAAACTCCAGGAAGAGGGCTACGACACGGTTGATGCCAACGTGCATTTGGGATATGACCCCGACGAGCGCGACTATGGCGTGGGCGCACAGATTCTCGGCCTGCTCGGTGTGAAGAAGATGCGTCTCATCTCAAACAACCCCGTCAAGCGCGTCGGTCTTGAAGCCTATGGCTTGGAAATCGTTGAAAACGTGCCCATCGAAATCAAGCCCAACCGATATAACGAACGCTATCTGCGTACAAAGCAGGAGCGCATGGGACACACATTGCATCTCAAAAAATAAATCAGAAAAAATGGAACAAGAAAGAACAACTGGCCTCTACTCTCAGGCGAGCAGTGTGAGTGCCTTTTCAGCATTGCTGAGCAAGACCTATCTTTGGATGACTCTTGGACTGGCCATGACAGGGCTCACGGCGGCTTACGTTGCCAACAACGTGGCGCTCATGCAGAGCATCTTCACTGGCAGCTCCTTCATGGTGCTCATCATTGCCGAACTGGCTTTGGTGTGGATTCTCTCCGCGCGCATCATGAAGATGTCTTTTATGACAGCCGGACTGATGTTTGCTGCCTATTCCATCCTCAACGGCGCCACGCTCTCCGTGATATTCCTGGCCTATTCGCCGCAGGTTATCGCCACGACCTTCTTCATCACCGCTGGAACCTTCGGCGCCATGAGTCTGGTCGGTTTCCTCATTAAGCGCGACCTCAGTTTCGTTGGACGTTTCGCCATGATGGCGCTCATCGGCATCATCATCGCCTCCATCGTCAATATCTTCGTGGCCAGCAGTGCGCTCTATTGGGGTGTCACATATCTCGGCGTGCTCCTCTTTGCCGGACTGACGGCCTACGACACGCAGAAAATCAAGATGATGCTCATGCAATATGGCGGCGAAGTGAACAACGACACCATGAAGATGGCCTTGATGGGCAGCTTGACGCTCTATCTCGACTTCGTCAATCTCTTCCTCTTTATCCTCCGCATTGTCGGCGGCAACAGGGATTAATCTGAAATTCAAACCTATGAAGCGGTCTGCGGAACAACCGCGGGCCGCTTCTATAAAACAACAATAAGACAATGAACGAACTTTCCAATCGTTTGAACCGCCTTTCTCCTTCCGCCACGCTGGCTATGTCACAGAAGAGCGGTGAACTCAAGGCACAAGGCATTGACATCATTAACATGAGTGTGGGTGAACCCGACTTCAATACGCCCGACCACATCAAGGCCGCAGCCATCAAGGCTGTTGAGGAAAACTGGTCACGCTATTCTCCCGTTGCTGGATACCCGGCTCTGCGTGAGGCTATCGTGAAGAAACTGAAAAATGAAAACGGATTGGACTATACTGCCGACCAGATCTGCTGCTCCAACGGTGCCAAACAATCTGTTTGCAACACCATCATGGCATTGGTTAACGACGGCGACGAGGTCATCGTGCCTGCCCCCTATTGGGTGAGCTATCCCGAAATGGTGAAGCTTGCTGGCGGCGAACCGGTCATTGTTGAAGCTGGCATCGAGCAGGATTTCAAAATTACGCCTGCCCAGCTTGAGGCCGCCATTACGCCGAAGACCAAAGCTTTGATTCTCTGCTCTCCGAGCAACCCGACGGGTTCTGTCTATTCCAAGGAAGAACTCCAGGGCCTGGCAGAAGTGTTGGCAAAACACGAGCAGGTCTACGTCGTTGCCGATGAGATTTACGAGCACATCAACTATGTGGGCCGCCACGAAAGCATTGCCCAATTTGAGTCAGTGCGCGACCGCGTTGTGATTGTCAACGGCGTGAGCAAGGCCTATGCCATGACAGGCTGGCGCATCGGTTTCATTGCCGGTCCGCAGTGGATTGTGAAAGGTTGCAACAAGCTCCAGGGTCAGTACACGAGCGGTCCTTGCTCCGTTTCCCAGAAAGCAGCCGAAGCAGCCTACACGGGTTCGCAGGTTTGCGTGGAGGAAATGCGTCAGGCCTTTGAGCGTCGTCGCGACCTCATCGTTCGTCTCGCCAAGGAAATCCCCGGCCTCGAAGTCAACGAGCCCCACGGTGCCTTCTATCTCTTCCCTAAGTGCAGCTCTTATTTCGGCAAGCACTTCGGCGACCGCGTCATCAACGACTCTATGGACTTCGCCATGTATCTTCTCGAAGAAGGACACGTTGCCACCGTTGGCGGTGCCGCCTTCGGCTCGCCTGAATGCTTCCGCATGAGTTACGCCACAAGCGACGAAAACATCGTTGAGGCCATGCGTCGCATCAAGGAGGCTTTGGCCAAGTTGCAGTGATTCATCGTGCAGGATTTTCAGGCGGAGGCCATCTGCTTATAAAATACATTTGGCCACCTGCTTGACATTCTGTTAACCAATAAACGGGCAAGCCCCAAAGACCGATAAAGCTTTTGGGACTGCCCGTTTTTGGGGTGGTTCTAATAATTCTGATGAGTTGATTTGTGCCTTATCGGAAGTGTATTTTTGTAAGTAGACGAAGGAGCATAGCGGGCTATGTGACTGAGGCTACTTGCGAAAAGACGCTTCCGAGAAGGTGCAAAGCGACCATCAGAATTATTAGAACCACCCTTATATTAGAGATTTATGACAGACTGGAAAACAGCTCTGAGCGCACTGGCAAGCCAGGCTTCGGAGCCAGAAGAAACAAACAAAGAACCAGGGCCAGCCAATCAGGACGCCGCGAAGGCAGAGCCTGCACGCCGCAAACGTCAGGGTGTGGTCTATTCCACCAACCCCGATTTCTCCTATCAAGAAGCCGAGGCCGAGGAAAACGAGACCTTGCCCAAGCAGCAGCAAAAACTGCGGCTGAGCATGGAGCGAGCTGGAAGAGGCGGCAAGACCGTGACGCTCGTGCGCGGTTTCATCGGCTCGGCCGACGACCTCCAATCGCTCTGCAAACTCTTGAAGCAGAAATGCGGCGTCGGCGGTTCGGCCAAAGATGGCGAAATCATCATCCAGGGCGACCATCGTCAGCGCCTGGTGGAAATCCTCAAGAAGGAGGGGTATTCACAGACAAAATAAAGGGGCGCTCAGAAGCGAGCGAGACCAACAGCCTGTGCCAGCGTTCGTGTTGTCGTTTTTTGCGGCGGAATCAGGCGCGGCAGACGGCAACGCACTGTGTGCAGACACTTGTGTCTATACCTATAAGTAAGAACCTCAAACAAAACAAATTAGGGCTGACACTTCTCACGAGGTATCAGCCCTTTTAGTTATCTTTGTATTTACGAAAAATACCCTTTTTATATACCTTAGCTATTCTTTTATATTCCATGATACACAATTGAAAGCACCACCTTGAGCAACAATGCCTTTTGCTTCACAAGGCACGACTTCACAGTCTCGATATATCTTCTTCAATTGTTCAATAGCAACGGTATCACTGGCAATACCTATTTGCGGTACAAGCAAGAAATTGCCAACACGAAGAAAATTAATATGCGCCCAACTATTCATTCGCGCATACTTGCCATATTGTAACTCGCTTATTTTCGGAAAGTGTAGACGCAAAACCTTCAATAATTCTTCACGTAGTTGCTCATCTATATCTGCATAATTGTTTATCACAATATGCCCTGGTTCAACATAGCGTACCATTCCATCTGAATGCCCGCATTTCTCGGCCCTGTCCCATGGAATGAAAACAACTTCACAGCCAAAACTTTCTTCGAGAACCGTCTGTAAGAACTCACGGTCTTTCTCCTTATTTTCGACGAAGACCTTGTCTGTCATGATTACTTTGTCATCACACTTTATCACATTGCCGCCATCTACGATGACGTCCATTATCATTAGATTATTGTGCGTGAGTTCAAAGCAATTTTGCACATTATGTGTGATGTACTGTTGTTCTCCTTTGAGATAATCTGGATTATACTCATACCCGATGAAAGAATTCACATCCTTTTGAATCGGCATGAAATCTCTCACCCATATATCTTTTGTGTTGGGTAGCATTTCGAAGTTTATTTCATGTTCAAGCAACGCTTCTTTGATGCTTACCCAACATTTGTAACCCCTCAGATATTCAGAAAAATATACTTTGTTCGTTTGCTCATCAGTAATCATAACTTGGATATATTTTCTTTATTACGTCAGATTTCTTAGGCATGTTTTTATACATATCTTTGGGCAAATCCTTATAGTCGTGCCATATGTGATATTCGGTCGTACCGTTGGTCGACTTCTGGGTCTGAAAAACGTATTTTCTTTTCATTTGCCAATCAACACCGCCTTTGAAATAACGATAAGGTAGAGGTCGACTCTCTACTCTATAAGTATTGAATATCTCGATATGATCCAAAGGCTTGTCTTCAATAAGTTTAGGCATATCATCTGACGCATTAAACATGTCAAACAAACATCTTTGGCTACCTGATATATTGCCGACATGCTTTCCGTTTTCGTACTTCTCTAATCCACGAATCAGCACACCGCCAAACCGTATCAGTTCATTGTTATCTCCACGTAATGTGCGAAATGCGATATCTACTCCAAATCGATGAAAGAACCATTGCCCTTCAATACAATCTCTACTCAAAGTTGCTACGTCTTCAGTATCGTCTGTTGAATATTGATAAATTTCTAAATCAGCTATTCGGTACTTCACGTTTCTGATTCCCTCACTATCTTTTTCACATTTGGCAATGGAAAAGTCTTTCATCAGGCTAACCGCCAATGCTTCGTAATCCTCTTTTATTGGATTAGCTAATTTCTTAAAAAGAGAGTCTATTGTTTTATACTCGTTCATGTTTTCTGTCTATTGGTTAATAAACTGATTAATGATATTTATTAAACAGGTGAATGGTAAACCGCAGTGTCGGCTATAGACTACATCATTTCTCTTTTAAACCAAAGCTCAAAAACACTGTCAGCAAGGAATATACCCTCTTTCTCAATGGTGATAATCTCCTTGTCAACCAGGCTTTTCTTTATACGGTCTATATTTGACTTACTGCCCAAAGGGTATATTTCAGAAACCGTTTGAGTGGTAAATCCTGAATGTATATCTTTGCACAAAAGACGAATGAAGTTGAGCTGATAGGTCGTAAGTCCCTCTGTCTGTTGTATAAAGAGACTGCTATTTTGCTCCAACAGAGCCTTCAAGCCTTCTTCGAAACTCTCCTCGTTTACTTCTTTTCCAGTTTCGGCCATAACGTTCCATGCAAGTTGCTGCACATAAGATGAGTAATTCTTTACCACTTGGCATATTCTGCCGGCATACTCTTCTGCTATCTTCTTGCCATACTTCTCGAATCGAGAACAGATGAAGGGGACCCAATATTCCGTAGGAATACACTTTAGATGCAGCATCTCCCCAAACTGATAAAAAGGCATACGACGACTTTGGAAAATATTTTCCATCAGATGCTTCTTACTGCCAAAGAAGCAATAAGACACATTTTGATGATGCTGCCAAACACCGCGTAGACGTTTTTGTATAGTCAGCGAGTCTGTGAACTCTCCTATCTGCTGAAACTCGTCAATACATACTACAAGGCGAACGCCCTGTTCCTTGGCAATACGTTCTGGAAGATTCAAAATTTCCTCTGGAGAATAATCCTTTGGCGTTATCCCCAATGACACAGAAAACTCAGAGTTGGGTTCTGGGCTGAATGAAATTTTGGGCGAGATTCTAACCAAGAAACGCTTGATGTTCTCCATTACTTGCTCCAAATGGTTGCCAGTGGACTTCATGATTGTTTCAGCAAATCGGTTATAGAAATCATATTCACTTCTGCAGTCATATATGTCCATATAGACGATTTTTAGCATAGGGTTGTCAATCTCGGAAATCACCTTTTTTATAAGAGAGGTCTTACCCATGCGTCTTGGAGATATAAGAATAACATTAACGCCATTTTCAAAGTCAAGTTTGATACGCTTGGTTTCTTCAATTCGGTCTGTAAAGTTATTACCACCGACCGACATACCATATACAAAAGCTTTCTCCATAATCTTTACTCCTTATTTGTTAGATTACAAAGATAATGAAAAAAAGAAGTAGTTCACAAGGTTGTGGTTCACAACTTTGTGAACTTGGTTGAAAATCTCATAAAATAGATACCCTCTCCATATTTTTCACCTCTGTTTGTCTGCGTCGCCTCTTCCTTTTATACTCACAAGAGAAAGGAGTTGCGAGAGGTTTTCCCCCGCAACTCCTTTTTCTGTTTCGTCGTAAAACTCCTATTGGGCCAACTGCTTCGTGCTGGTCAGTTCGAAAAACTTTTCCATCATCACTTTCGTGTATCCCTGTCCGGCGGCTTCCACCGCCTCCTTCTTCGCCTTGTCTTTCTCAATGGCGTCGTAGGCGTCCTTGTTTTCCTTTTCAAATTCGGAAATGTCGGCCACGAAATCCTTGTTCACCTTCTCGGCCTCTTCCATTGTTTTGGCCTCCTTCATTTTTTCGGTGGCGTCGTTGATGATTCTGATGAGTTTTTCGTCAGGACTTTTGCTGCATCCTGTCAGCGTGAGCGACAGGACGGCGAGGAGCAAAAATTTCTTCATGATGTTTGGTTGTTTGGGGCAGAGCGTTCGTGTGCGTTGGGTGGTGACAGAATGCACTGCTTGTGGAAAGAAAATCCCGCGTAAACGTCGGGGCTTACACGGGATGGATGATGTGGTGGTGCGTTGTCTGCGCCACCGATGTTTCTTAGGCCTCCTGCTGGTCTTTGAGCGCTTCCGTGATTTGCGCTTCAATTTCTTCGCAGAGTTCTGGATTGTCTTTTAAAATGCGTTTCACGGCATCGCGTCCCTGTCCAATCTTGGTCTCGCCATAGCTGAACCACGAGCCGCTCTTTTTGATGATGCCGAGCTCCGTTCCGAGGTCAACGATTTCTCCGATGTGGGAGATGCCTTCGCCGAAGGTGATTTCAAATTCGGCTTTGCGGAACGGAGGTGCCACTTTGTTTTTCACCACCTTCACGCGCACCTGGTTGCCGATGGGCTGGTCGCCGTCTTTGATGGTGGTGACGCGGCGGATGTCGAGGCGCACGCTGGAATAGAATTTCAGTGCGTTGCCGCCGGTGGTTGTTTCAGGGTTGCCGAACATCACGCCGATCTTTTCGCGCAATTGGTTGATGAAGATGCAGGTGGTGTTGGTCTTGCTGATGGTTGAAGTCAGTTTGCGGAGTGCTTGGCTCATGAGGCGGGCCTGCAAGCCCACTTTGTTGTCGCCCATGTCGCCTTCGATTTCCGCCTTTGGCGTCAGGGCCGCAACAGAGTCGACCACGATGATGTCGATGGCCGAAGAGCGGATGAGCTGGTCGGCAATTTCCAATGCCTGTTCGCCGTTGTCGGGCTGCGAAATGAGCAAGTTGTCGACATCGCAGCCGAGTTTGGCCGCATAGAAGCGGTCGAAGGCGTGTTCGGCATCGATGAATGCCGCGATGCCGCCAGCCTTTTGTGCTTCGGCGATGGCGTGGATGGCCAGCGTGGTCTTACCAGAGCTTTCTGGACCGTAGATTTCAATGATGCGTCCCTTCGGATAACCGCCAACGCCGAGCGCGGCGTTGAGCGCCAAACTTCCCGTTGGGATGACGTCGACATTCTCGATTTGCTCGTCGCCGAGCTTCATGATCGACCCTTTGCCGAAGTCTTTCTCTATCTTTGCCATTGCGGCTTGCAATGCGCGGAGTTTGCCGCTCACATTGCCGTCTTGCAATTCTTCTTCTTTCTTAGCCATATATATGATATTTAGCCCTATATATAATAGAGTGTGTTATGTAATCTTTCCTTTCTCAATGATGATGAACGGGCAAGCCAGAGGCGTTCCATTTTGTGGGCAAACGACAGCCCTTGCCCGCGTTCTGAAGATTCCCGCCATCGCTTGCCTCACAAAGGTACGAAAATCATTGTGACGGAAGAAAAAAAACTTGAAAAGTTGTGGGGAGCGTTCTGAAAAAACAATGCCGAATTTCGTCTTCCCTTTAAAGTCCGCATGCCGTGAGCACCTTTTCGCTCTGCCGTTCTTCCTCTTCGCCGAGGTCCATGAAGCGCAGGATGGCCGTGTGTGCGGCGCGTTTGAGCACCATGTCGGTGCCAATCAGCTCCGAGGCGGCTTGGTCGAGCATTTCTTCCGCATCGCGCGGCAACGGTTTGGCACCCTTCATGAAAAGTCGTGAGAGCAGATGCCAGCCGCAGAGACGGAACATCGGTTCCTCGCGTGCAATCCAGGCAAATGCCTTTTCAGAAGCGTAGGGCAGGCGTGCGAAGAGGTGGACAACCGTGCATTCCGCTTCTTCGGGGAAATTCATCTGTTCCACCCATAGTTCCGCAAGGTCTGCCGGGAAATCCTCTGTCGGCATCAGCATGCCAGCCAGCAGTCGGCATTCGCGAATATTCTCCTTCCAGAGTGCCGCCGCCAGTTCGTAGTTGTGTGGCCATTCCTCCGCCATTTCGCGCAGGCGGGGCAGTTCCACGCCGAAGTTCACCTTATAGGTCAGTCCCTTTTCGCGCATCGACTGGCTCACGGGGCCGTTCATGACGCCGCGTAGGTTCTTTTTTATTTCTCTGATTTGTTCTTGTAGTGTCATTTGGAAAAAAGTGTTTGTTGGGAGAAGTGTTTCAAAACTGACGGTGGGGCAGAGGACACACCGTTGCCACACCCCGTTTTTTTATAGTTGCCAACGCTTTCCCTATACTTTTGGGCGAACGCCGTCCTGCGTTCGTTCGTGTCTCGCCCTGCGTTCGCTTGTGCCTCGCCCTGCGTTCGCTTGTGCCTCGTCCTGCGTTCGCCAAAAAGTCTTAGGACCGTGTTGGCAAACCTTAAGGACGGGGTTTGCAGAAAGGGGGTGGATTGGAAAAACGGGCACCATCGGCTGGAAAAACACGAGGGAGATGGCATGCAACGATTGGGCGTTTTGTTAAACCAGCTGCTGCTTGCTGGCATCTCGTTCTCCCTTGTCAGTCGTTACCGAAGAACCGCAGCCATTCCTGCTCGAAGTTGGGCGTGAAGAAGCCCATTTGCATCAGGTCGAGGATGTCGGTGCGAGAGAAGAAGCGCCCGTCGGCCACCTCCTCCGAGATTTTCGGTTTGGCGTGGGTGCGTGTGGTGAACACGTGTACCAGTTCGCGCTCGCGGTTGCTTTCAAACACATAGCGGCCGAGAAATTGCGGTGTGAAATTCGTCAGTCCGATTTCTTCGCGCACCTCACGCGCCAGCGCCTCCTCGATGCTTTCGCCCCAGTCGACGTGTCCGCCAACCGCCGTGTCCCATCGTCCCGGCTGTATGTCCTTCCAGTCGGGGCGCTTTTGCAGGAATAGTTCGCCTTGGGAGTTGAAAACGTGGAGGTGCACCACGGGATGCAGCGGCCGCGTGCCGCCATGACATTCTCCGCGCGTGGCTTTTCCGACGACGTTGCCTTCTTCGTCAACCAGCGGCAGGAGTTCTTCCATGTTGTCGTGTTTCATGTTTGTTGCGTTTGTTGTTGGGGATTGGGTGGGGGACTACTTGTGGCGGCGGAAGCCGTCAGATATATAAGTGGACGTTTCTCAATAATTCAGTAGCGAACTGTCGCCGTAGGAGAGAAAGCGGAAATTGTTGGCGAGGGCATAGTCGTAGATGCGGTGCCAGTCGCCTTTGACAAAGGCCGACACCAACAGCAGGAGCGTGCTCTTCGGCTGGTGGAAATTCGTGACGATGGTGCGCACGATATGGTAGTCATATCCCGGCGCGATGATGATTCGCGTTGACGTGTGCAACACCGGCAGCTCGTTGCGGTCCATCCAGTCGGCAATCTCTTGCAGCGCCTCCAGCGTGGTCAGTTTGTCGCCCTCAGAAGCGGCATATTCATAAGGCATCCACTGCGGCACGTGCAGGTCGTCGGCCGTGGCGTTTGGGTTTTGGTGGATCATCACACCAATGTAGTAAAGGCTCTCCAGCGTGCGCACGGAAGTTGTTCCCACCGCAATGCACCATCCTCCGTGGGCAATCAGTCGCTCAATGCTTTCGCGCTTCACGGCAATCCATTCCGCGTGCATCGTGTGTCCCGCGATTTCCTCGCTCTTCACCGGTTTAAACGTTCCTGCGCCCACGTGGAGCGTCACTTCGTTTCGCTCGATGCCCTTCTCGTCGATGGCCTTCAAGACACGCTCCGTGAAGTGCAGTCCCGCAGTGGGCGCCGCCACCGATCCCTTGATTTTACTGTAGACCGTTTGGTAAGTGCGCAGGTCGCTCTCTTCCGTGTCTCGGTTGATATAGGGCGGGATGGGAAGCTCGCCGATGGCGTCGAGCACTTCCGAAAAGCTCACCGTGTTGTCGTCCCAGGCAAAACGCACTTCATGTCCCGTTCCGCTGATGCCGAGGCGCTCTGCCGTCAGCGTCAGTTCCTTGCCACCCACCTTGATGGGGCGTTCCAGGCGTCCTTCCTTCCATTTTTTGAGATTACCGATGAGGCAAGTCCAAGTCACGCTACCCGTCTGGGCAAACGAAAGCTGATAGTAGGCCGGCGTGTGTGGCTCCAGGCAAAACACTTCGATGAGGGCGCCAGTGCTCTTGTGGAAATGCAGACGCGCCTGAATCACCTTCGTGTTGTTGAACACCATCAAGGCCCCTTTCGGTAGATAGTTCGGAAGGTTGAAAAACTTGTCTTCCTTCACTTCGCCGTTGCGGTAGAGCAGCAGCTTCGAGGTGTCGCGCTCTGCGAGCGGATATTTCGCAATGCGTTCATCGGGCAGCGGATAGTCGTAATCGCTGATGTGGATATGTTGGGTTGGGTTTTCTGTCATAGAAACTGTTAGTTGTTTAGCTCATTATATAGGTAGCAAAGTTACGTATTTTTTCTCAATGTATGCAGACTTCGCCACGGCTTTCTGATGGGCAGGTAAGATGGCGCGGCGTGATTCCGCTTTCGGCTTCCGATGCTAAGTAATGGTGAAAAAATCCGTCTGAACGCCAGGATGTAAACTGCCAAAGGATACAAAAAAACGCGTTGACGCGAAAACTTTCCCCCATTCGTTTTGCTCTTAGCGAGGTTTGCAGTAACTTTGCAGCTGGTGCACAAATCGCACCATATTGAGCAAATTAAGAAACAAATCATACACCTATGACAAAACGTAAGATTCAATTCAGTCTTGTCTATCGAGACATGTTCCAAAGTAGCGGTAAGTTCCAGCCCCGCAAAGACCAGTTGGAGCGTATTGCACCTGTAATCATCAAGATGGGTTGCTTTGCCCGCGTGGAAACAAACGGCGGCGCTTTTGAACAGGTGAATCTCCTTTATGGTGAGAACCCAAACAAGGCCGTGCGTGCCTTCACGAAGCCATTCAACGAAGTGGGCATCAAAACCCACATGCTCGACCGCGGCTTGAACGCGTTGCGCATGTTCCCCGTGCCGGCAGACGTGCGCCGACTCATGTATAAGGTGAAGCATGCCCAGGGTGTCGACATCACGCGCATCTTCTGTGGTTTGAACGACGTTAGAAACATCATTCCTTCCATCCATTATGCCCTCGAAGCTGGCATGACTCCGCAGGCCACGCTCTGCATCACCACCTCGCCAATCCATACAGCTGAATATTATGCCAATATCGCCGACCAGCTCATCGAAGCTGGTGCACCTGAAATCTGCTTGAAGGATATGGCAGGTATTGGTCAGCCAGCCATGCTCGGCAAGCTCACCAAGATGATCAAGGACAAGCATCCTGAAGTCATCATCGAATATCACGGCCACTCAGGTCCGGGCCTCTCAATGGCCAGCATCCTGGAAGTCTGCAAGAACGGTGCAGACGTCATCGACACCGCCATCGAACCGCTCTCGTGGGGTAAGGTTCATCCCGACGTGATCTCCGTGCAGTCGATGTTGAAGCATGCCGGTTTCGACGTGCCTGAAATCAATATGGATGCCTACATGGAAGCCCGCAAGCTCACGCAGGAATTCATCGACGACTTCTTGGGCTACTTCATGAACCCCGCCAACAAACTGATGAGCTCTCTTCTCTTGGGCTGCGGTCTGCCGGGCGGTATGATGGGCTCTATGATGGCCGACTTGACGGGCGTGATGAGTGCCATCAACAGCAACCGTGCCAAGGATGGTCTCGAACCGCTTTCTGAAGACGCACTGCTCGTGAAGCTCTTCAACGAAGTGGCTTATGTATGGCCGCGCGTGGGTTATCCACCCCTCGTGACGCCGTTCTCACAATATGTGAAGAACATCGCCCTCATGAACCTCCTGACCGAGTCAATGCACAAGCCGCGCTATTCTATGATGGACGACAGCATCTGGGGCATGATCCTCGGCAAGAGCGGTAAGTTGCCCGGCGAGGTGGCTCCAGAAATCATCGAACTGGCCAAGGAAAAGGGCTTCGAGTTCACCACGGCCGACCCGCAGAGCTACTATCCCGACGATTTGGCTCGCTTCGAAAAGGAAATGGAAGAAAATGGATGGGAGCGCGGTGAAGACGATGAAGAGCTCTTCGAATTTGCCATGCACGAAACGCAGTATCGCGACTATAAGAATGGTGCAGCCAAGAAGCGCTTCCTGGCCGACTTGCAGGCTGCCAAAGACAAGGAAGCATCGAAAGGCATTTCTCCTGAAGAGGCTGCTGCCTTCAAGCACGCCAAGGCCGATGCCATCGTGGCTCCTGAGAGCGGCATCATCCTTTGGGAAATCGGTGGCGACGGCGAGTGCGTGAAGAGCATCGAACCGTTCATCGGCAAGACTTACGCCGAGGGCGACCGCTTCTGCTATCTCGAAAACACTCATGGCCAGATCAACGAACTGCCTGCTGCTTTGGGTGGCAAACTCGTTGAAATCAACGCCAAGCAGGGTGCCCACGTCAGCAAGGGCGATGTTATCGCCTACATTGAACGCGGCGAATAATCCTGTGGAGAAAAGAATAATCAACGGCAGGGATGGGATATATCTGCATCCTTGCCGTTTTTTTATCTTCGGGAGAGAAAACAGTGGTTGGTAAGTAGGGGGTCAGAATTATTTTTACATTTGAAATGTTCTATCGGGATGCAGATACGCCACCTTGGTTGAAGGAGCAATGCGGGCATTGCGACTGAAAACAAGGTAAGTAGATGCGCCCGAGAGGACGTTTCAAATGTAAGAATAATGTTCTTGGCATATATTATAAAAATAATTTTGACCACCTACTTATATATGAAAATTCGTTTATGTCAAAGAAAACAGACTACATACAGTGTAATGAAGCCTTCGTGAAAACATTCGGCGAGGGCGAGGAAATCATTGAAATGCCTTGTGGCGTGCGCGCCCGCAGAATCGCTTCTGGCGAGGGCGACCGTCACCCCAACATCCGCAGTGTGGTGAGCGTACACTATACGGGCCGCCTTATCAACGGCCGCGTCTTTGATGATACGCGCCGCACTGGCATCCCTGCCGCCTTCCGTCTCAAGGATGTCATCACTGGCTGGCAGATTGCCTTGCCACGCATGGTTCCTGGCGACCGATGGGAAATCTGCATCCCTGCCGCCGCTGGCTATGGTGCGTGCAAAGCGGGAGATATTCCTGCCAACTCCACGCTCATCTTCGATGTGGAGTTGCTGAGCATTGCTTGATAAGTAATGGCCGACCTTTACTTATACCCCCCCGCCTGACTGGGCCGTTACGGCAGCCCGGTCAGGCGGGGATTCTTTTTTCGGGCAGACGGGATGTCGTGGCCGGCGTTTGGTCAACGACATCTTTCCGCGTTGAAAACAAGGACTACCAATTTAGAGCGTTGGGGAATGTAGCCCCGCAGGCTTTACCCTCCATGTCATCTTTTTTCACTATCTTTGCGGGCTGATATGCGTCCGTTCAGGCGGCATCGGTTTGAGGCTGCCAAGGAGAGGCATGTCAGTGTAATTAAATAATTTATTTTATGTTATCATCACAAACACAGAAAGGCGCAACGCTCACGTTCCGTCGTTTCAACCGTAAAGGCTACGCCCTCTTTTCCTGTCTGGGACGCGAGGTGCGTATCGGTGTGCTCGGCGTGGCAACACTGCTCAGCGCAACGCCACGGTTGATGGCCGCAACGGGTTGTAGCGTTGAGGGAGGCGACACACTTGCGTCGCACCTCGACGACAACGACACGCGTCTCGACGAAGCCGTTGTATCAGCTTCGCGTGCACCTTTGGCAACAGATGTTGTTGCCCGACAAGTGATGACACTCACACGCCGTGATCTCGCGGCGGCGGGTGTCACGAGTATTAACGATGTGCTCAAGTTGGCAGCAGGTGTCGACGTCCGCCAGCGCGGCGGCTTCGGTGTCCAGACCGATCTCAGTGTAGACGGCGGCACTTTCGACCAACTCACCATCTTGGTCAACGGCGTGGCGGTCAACAATCCGCAGTCGGGGCATAATGCCGCCGATTTCCCGCTGAACCTCGACGACATTGAGCGCATAGAAATCCTTCAAGGCGCGTCTTCGCGCGTCTTCGGCAGTCAGGCCTTCTCCGGCGCCGTCAATGTCGTGACGCGGCATGGGGGCAGTCCGTTGTCGCTCTCCGTTCAGGGCGGCAGCTATGGGACACTGTTGGCCGAGGGACGCACGGCTTGGCAAATCGGTCCGCGCTTCACCACTTCGGCCTCCGTCGGTTACCGCCGTTCCGATGGTGCCGTCAAAAACGGAAGTTTCAGCGGCATCAAAGCCTTCTGGCAAGGACATTACGAAGATGAGGCCTTCAAACTCGAAACGCAGGCCGGCATCACGTCGCAAGACTTCGGTGCCAACACCTTCTATTCTGGTGCCTATCCCAACCAGTGGGAAGCCACGCGGCGCTATCTCTTGAGCGCCAAGGCCGAAACGAAGGGACGCGTGCATCTCGTTCCGCAGGTGTCGTGGTTGAGAAATGTTGACCATTATCAACTCATCCATAACACCAAGACTGGCGAGAACTTCAACCGCAACGATGTCTACACCGCCGGCGTCAACGCCTGGACCTCTTGGGCGTTGGGACGTACGGCCGTTGGAGCGGAAATGCGCGAAGAAGGCATTTACAGCACCAACTTGGGGCGCCCGATGGAAGCTTCCCAGCATTTCGCCGTGCCGGGAGAAGACGGTGTGTTTTACACCAAACACGATAGTCGCACCAATATGAGTTATTTCGTGGAGCACAACGTCGTGTTGCAGCAGTGGACCTTCTCTGCCGGTGTCATGGCGCAGAAGAACACCGCCGCCTCGCGCCGTTTCTCCTTCTATCCGGGAGTCGACGTGAGCTATCGTCCCACACAGGGCGTGAAAATCTTCGCTTCGTGGAATAAGTCGATGCGCCTGCCAACATTCACCGACCTCTATTATAAGAGTCCCACCCAGGAAGGCAACGTCGGTTTGCGTCCCGAAGAGAGTTCTTCCTTCCGCCTTGGTGCCTCCTGGAATACGCGCGTTGTGGCGCTTTCCGTTGACGGCCATTTCGATCGTGGCACCAACATGATAGACTGGGTGATGCGTTCAGCCACCGACATCTACCATGCCACATCGTTCAGCCTCGACAATATGGGCTATTCGGCTTCCGTGGCTGTCGACTTCAACCAGTGGCTGGGCAAGCGCCAGCCGCTCTCGCGTTTCACGGCATCCTATGCCTATCTGCACCAGCATCGTCGTGCCGGAGAGGACTATTTCAAGTCGAACTATGCCCTGGAATACCTGCGCCACAAGTTCACGGCCAGTTTGTCCCACCGCATCATTTCCGACCTCTCGGCCCTTTGGACCCTCCGCGTGCAAGACCGCGAAGGTGCCTACCTGCGGTATGAAAACGGTGTCTCGACTGGTGAGTTGCATCCCTATGGCGCTCATGCCTTGCTCGACTGCCGCGTTAGCTGGACGCAGCCCCATTACGATATTTTCGTTGACATGACCAATCTCACGTCTCATCGCTATTACGACCTTGCCAACGTCCGCCAGCCTGGATTTATGTTGATGGGTGGGGTTAAGGTACGATTGTAGGATCCTGTTGTTTGGACCAAATATAACGAGGAAAGTAAAACGGCACGCTTTTCGCCTCCTACATTTCTCTTTATAGGGACCAAATATAATAAGGCATAAAGGGGTGTTTCAAACCATTGGAACGCCCCTGCCTGTCATTTGAAATTAATCACACACATAATCAATAATTTCAAAACACTGCAAATGAAGAAAATCTTACTCTTCTGCACAGCCCTCGTGCTGTGTCTCTCCAGCGCCCGTGCCGATGAAGGCATGTGGCTGCTCAAACTCATGAAGCAGCAGCACCTTGAAGACTCTCTGCGCCGCGCAGGACTTCAGTTGCCGCCAGAGGCGCTTTATAGCGAAACGTCGCCTTCGTTGCGTGAGTGCATCGGCATCTTCGGTCGCGGTTGCACCGGTGAGGTGGTGAGCCCCGATGGTCTCATCCTGACCAACCACCACTGCGGCTTCTCTTACGTTCACGAAATGAGCGGCATCGGCCACGACTACATGAAGGACGGCTATTTTGCCAAGAGTCGCGCCGAAGAGCTCCGCACGCCGGAGAGCCTCACTTTCACCTTCGTTGTCCGCATCGTTGATGTGACGGCAGAGGTTGAGGCTGAAGCAGCCAAGCAGAAGGCCGACGACTATACGAGTCAGAGCCAGGCGTTTCTCGAACCTATGGCCAAAAAGTTGCTGAAGAAGAGCGACTTGGCCAAGAAGAAGGGTATGGATGTGCGCATTGTGCCTTATTTCGGTGGCAATCAGTTTTATGCCTTCTTCGAGCAGACCTATAGCGACATCCGCCTCGTGGCCAACCCGCCCTACAACGTGGGCCAGTTTGGCGGCAACAGCGACAACTGGATTTGGCCGCGCCAGAACGCCGACTTCGCCATGTTCCGCATTTACGCCGACAAAAACGGCCAGCCCGCTCCTTACAGCGAGAAGAACGTGCCGCTCAAGGTGAAGAAATATCTGCCCATTTCGCTCAAGGGCATCAACGACAAAGACTACACCATGATCATGGGCTTCCCCGGAAGTACGAGCCGATACTTGACGGCTTCTGAAGTGGCTTTGCGCACGCAGCAGATGAACGCCCCCATCGTTTTGGCCGGCAATCCGTTGCTCAACTATTACAAGCAGCTTATGGACCAAAGCGACGAGCTTCGTCTCTTGCTCGAAGACGAATATTTCTCATGGGGAAATGCTGTCAAGAACTATGGCGGCATGAACGAAGCCGTTGAGAAAATCCGCCTCATCGACCAGAAGAAGGCCGAAGAAGCACAGTTCCGCGCTTTCGCCGCTAAAACCGGCAAACCAGAATATCTGCATGTCATCGACAGCATCGACCAGCTCTGCAAAACCTTCGGCGACAACGTCCACGATCTTGCTCTCTTCCGCATCACGCTTTCAGAGCAGGAACTTCATTTCCCAACTCGTCTCATCGAAAATTACCGTGAGGCACTCAAGGGCGGCAAGGCCAAGAAAATCGAAGCTGCCAAGGCGGCCATCCTCGCCGCTGCAGGCAACCACGACAAGACAAAGCACGACATCGACTACGGCAAGGTGAAGCTTCTCTTCCCTTATTTCCTCAAGGCCCACAAACTCCCTGCAGTGCCGGCATTCTTGGCTGAGGGACGCAACTGGGAGGCAACCATCGACTCTGTCTACAACATGAGCCTCTTCACCGACAGCGCCCGCTTGGCTGAGGCTTTGGCCAAAAATGATGCCGACCTTCTCGAAGCCGACCCATTGGTGCGCGAGCAGAAGGCCATTGCAGAATATATTGAGAAATTTTCAGCGCCGATGAAGGAATACAACGCCAAGCGCCGTGCCTTCGACCGTATTTACGTGCGCGGCCTTTGCGAGATGTACGATTGGGCAAAAGCCCCCGATGCCAACTTCACGCTTCGCATGACTTACGGTCACGTGACCGACCTCAAGCCGCGCGATGCCGTTCGCTACGATTGGCGCACCGTGCTCGACGGCATGTTTGAGAAAGAAAGCAAAACGGAGAGCGACTATTTCGTGAACGAGCGCCTACGCCAGTTCTATGAGAAGAAAGACTTCGGACGCTATGCCCGCGAAGACGGCAAGCTCCCCACGTGCTTCCTCTCCAACAACGACATCACGGGCGGCAACTCCGGTTCCGGCGTGCTCAACGCCAAGGGCGAACTCATCGGTTTGGCCTTCGACGGCAACATCGAGAGCCTCTCAAGCGACCTCAAGTTCAACCCGCAACTCCAGCGTTGCATCAACGTTGACATCCGCTACGTGCTCTTCATCATTGACAAGTTCGGCGGTTCTTCCTATGTCATCGACGAGCTCGATTTGAGATAAGTAATTTCACCATTACTAAGAAAAACGAAATAATCCCCCTGAGAAATTTTTCCTCAGGGGGATTATTCGTTTTGAGAGCATTCTCGGATTTCACAGGAGAGACGTTTTGTCAGTTCTTGCGACGCACGGGAAAAGGTCCCACCATTACTTGAAGAAAGCCATAAATGATTTTGACAATCTGCCAGTCTTTTGTAATTTTGTGCGGCAGGCAGATGCCAGATTTTCTTTTGACACCTATTTACGCGAGTTCGGGATAAGGATTGCGTAAAAAATAGGGTAAAACGAGCTAAAATAGTTCGTTTTACCCTTTGCTAATACATTGATTATTAGTAATTTTATAGTGAAACAAAAAACAAATT
>OLPC01000247.1_pt1 | contig 56998 bp, 55 predicted proteins | sample 1672341 | NCBI WGS metagenome assembly OLPC01 (sample SAMEA3136673, study PRJEB25190) | human gut metagenome | reverse complement strand
CTCTCACCCATTTTTCAGCCGACCGACTCATATACGCTTCGTTCTGTGCCCCATAGAGTTGTTTCAAGATCAAAACTAGACGTTGGTGCATCACTTATAAATGGATAATATATACCCATAGCTTCCTGGTTCAAAGACAGTAATGCATTAATAATGCTCATTTTTTTTCTATCTTCATGACTGGTATTAAGGCCTGCGTCAAATTCAATAGAATAATCGTCTCCTATTTTAACGCAACCTTTATAGCCATTGTCATGTTCTGTAAATTTGGCATAAAATATATTTGCTCTTTCTTCAATCTTACGAAGCAAATCTTTTCTTGCATTTTCTTGAACTCTCTTACAAATATCTTCCAGAAAAGTAGAAATGTTTTTCCATTCTGTTTCTGGAACTTTTGCGATTGTTGTATCTTTATCTCCTAATTTGTCAAGTTCTTTTTCAGCTAAGCGTAAGTCACTCTTATAGTTATTAAGAGTCTGTTTAGAAACATCCAATTTGCGTTGTAACATGTCTAAATTACTCCGACTGGCACGAATGCGAGAATTTATTATTCCGGCTGTTTCAGCTTGAGTTACTGGATCAACTCCATGTTTTTTCTTAATCTCTTCAATTTGATCATCAAGTTTTTCCTTTTCATCTTGTTTTCTTCTCCTTTGTGCCATATACTTTTCCAAATCATTTTCACTATCTTTCCATTGTTTATCAATTTTAGATAAAGAAATAAGTAGGGAATCTGGATAATCCTGTATTTTTCCGACAAACATATTGAATTGCTTCGATAGTTGCATATTGTTTGTGTATTCTTCCATATCTTTTAAATAATCTTCCTGTAATCTTAATCGCTCAAGGATATAATGGTACTGAGCATCATTCTCTGTAAATTCAGTACCACATACAAAACATTTTTTCTCTCTAAGTATTTCTTCTAATTTTGAGCGACTAGGATTATCTAAATATCTTTTTTCCGGAACCGTATACTCTTCCTCTTTATGCTTTTCTATAATTTCCTTACATTTTACAATCATGGGTTCAATACCACGAAGTATCCACAATGCAGGAAGTTTTTCCCGTTGAAAATTATCAATACGCGTTGTTTCTGTCAATAATCTACTAATTTCATTCTCACAATCTTTGTACTTTTTAACCAACATTGAATAACTTGCAAGACCAGAAAACTTAGTTTCACCATCAGCTAATGCAATTTTGACTGTATCAATGTTAGATTCAAGTTGTCTCTTATTTTCTTCTTCCTTCCCAATCTTGTAATTGAGAGTTTCAATATTAGACAATAATCCTTTAACATTGGCGTTATGTTTATTTAGCTCTTTTAATTTCCTACTCTCTATCCCTGCGATCTTTATTTTTGATTTACTAATTATTTCAGAAAGTTTCTCATAATACGGGAAATATGAAATATGTTTCACAGCGGCTTTCAAGGTTTCTTTATTTCTAAAGTTAATTAAGCTCTCTAAAGATTCTCCCTGAAACCAAATATAATTTCTTATGCCATCTGGAAATAATTCTGCAATCTTGTCTTCTGCTAATAAATCATTAAGCACTCTTGTCCCTGTTACAGAATCAAACGAAACTTTCAAGACATTTGGTCTTATTTGCCAAGCTTTATCTGAATCCCAGTTATCTTCATCAAGCCTCAAAGCACAAACAGAACGCTCTATTATGTAGTTTGTCCCCTTATCATCTTCCAATTCGATTTGAACAGAAGCTGTAATTTCTTCATTAATATTTGCTTTGTAAAGAGCCCTTTTATTGATAAATTCATAACGTTGCATCGCAAATTTAGCAGACTGAGGCAAGTTGTCAGTTGTGCACCATCCAATCCCTGTAATATATATTTTCCCAAATAAAACCCAATAAAATGCATTGAAAAGTTTCGACTTACCCTTTCCACCATTACCTATTACAAGATTAAGTCCTCTGGAAAAATCCATTGTTTGACTCTTATAATAAGATTGAAAATTTTCAATAGTAATATTTTTAATAATCATAATCTTAGTCTTTATGAATTACAGATATTCTTGATATTTGCAATATACTGGTTCGTTAATGCATCAGCATCACCTACATTTGTAGACAAGTCTGTCAGCATTTTTGCGACCTCTTTAGCTTTCTCAAAATTTACGGTTATCTTTTCTGTTCCAGACTCAACCGTTTGATTAATTTCTTTCTCAATCGCTTTATACATTTCGTCCTGTATAGCCATAATATCTTTTATTTATAGTTATTATTCTCTTTATCAAGTAAATCAAATAGATTAATTTTTAAGGCCTCACAATAAGCCAATAAATTTCCATATAAAATATCTATTTGATTATCTGCAAGGGCTGCAAAGTTTACGATTCTCTTAACCTCATTAAAAAACAAATTTCTTTCAATTTTATTGGACTCATCCAATATATTAGGAGGTGTAACAATTAAATCCCAAATTCTTGCTTTCTCTTTTCCTTTGCATTTTCTCAATACACGTCCACGACGTTGAACAAATTGACGAGGATTTCCTGTACTTGAACAAAATATTGCATGTTCTGCACGAGGAATGTCTACTCCTTCATCAAGGCATTTCATTGAAAGGAGAATCTGAATATCTCCATCAGCAAAATTTTGCAATATACTCGGAGCGTCATCTAACCCACTTATATATTTATGATAACTATAACCGTGCTCTTTAAACATTTGAGCATATTCATCTATAATATGTATATCATCCTGATCAATATTATAAGAATCATTTATTGAATAATCCGGTTCATACCCTTCGGGTACAAAAACAAAAGTGTAATCTAACTTCTGTTTTTGCTTTAATTCTTCTAATAAATCTGATATAGCAATTTTTTTATTCTCAGCTTTATGAATAATTCTTTTTCGCTTTAGTAATAATTTTTCTGCATTAGGTTTATATTTTCCTGTATCAGCATCAATATACTTTCTTAACTGATCGGAAATTCTTTCATACTCTTCCATCTCAGAGCTAGTTAACTCTATGAAAATAGGATAATAATCATAATTGCATAAAATTCCTTCTTCAATCGCCTGCTTCATTGTATATCTATACGTATACTTAGGAGGTTTTGAATCAAAAAATTCATATAATTTTTCTGTGCCTAAATCATCATAAATTCTTTCAGGAGTCGCAGATAGTCCTATTCGCCAATTAATCATTTCAGGCAAATGCTTTAGAGAGTTTTGCGAACCTATATTATGAGCCTCGTCTGCAACATAAATAAAAGTCTCTATACCTCTAACTTTCTTAAGAAATAATTGTATATCATTTCTGTTAAAGGTAGCATACGTTGTAATAAGTATAATACTCTTTGTTGAATCCAATAAGCTTCTTGTAATATATCTGCTTAATACGTCTTTCCAATCCTTATCAGAATGTGTTGAAACGATATTCTGAAAATTAAAAGATTTAGTTTCATGCTCCCATTGCATTGCTAATGCTTGTGTAGGTACCACAATAATAGCTTTATAGTATCCATTCTCCTTATACTGCTTTCGTATGCAATTAAGAGCTGTAACAGTTTTGCCAGAACCTGTTGCCATAGCAAACATACCTTTTTTACCATTTCCTATCCATGCATTATATGCATCTATTTGTATCTTCCTTTCTTCCGGAAATGGAAATCGAGGTTCCGGCTCTTTCAATTCTATTTTATCAAGAATCCTTTTTGATATGGGTTTATAATATTTTGGGGGAACATCATTATCCATCCCAATAGACTCTCTAAGATTAATCCCTTCTTCTATCAAATTTGTTAGAGAGGCTTCTGGGAATTTTTCACGAATAAATATTTTTACATTCTCTATTGGTATATGAATAAGATGAGGCGTATCTTTTTCCCAAGATTGATCAAATAATGTTTGATATTCAGCAATCCTGTTATCATCATTTGGAGATGTAAATACTGTAATAGTTTCACCATTTAGCTCTAATGCCGATTGTGAAAAGTTTGCAGAACCAATAAAAGCTACCTTATTACCCTTTTCATCTTTGAATATTCCATATTTATCATGTCCCAATCCACCTTTTGTAGAAACCGTAGCAACAAATTTAATTCTATCAACAGAAATCAGATAAGACAAACAACGGAAAAATTGCTCATCTTCTTTTGATAATGTTTCTATTAATTTTTTTATATCACATAATATATTGTCCTCAAAATCTTCTATTAAATGCTTTTGTCCATTTTCTATTACTTCTTTATCCTCTTTACTCAAAATATGATTCATAACTACCCGCATCTTGCCTCCATTAGCAATAAATAGAGCAAAGCCGTATGACAGACTTCTGATTCCACTTGATGAAAAAAATCCTAAGCCTAAATCAAAATTACAACTTTCAATTAAAGCCTCTGTAAAAAAATCTTTTGGTTCGTCGTATCCAGAAGTATAGCTATGTTTGAAATGTACATCACTCAGCATATAATATCCTCCAAACCATGGTTTATTTTATCAATTAAGTAATCGTACCCATTTAAATTAGGATTCTCATGTAATTCTTGATTCATAAGCTGTAAACCGTCATCAATATGTAGTTTTACATATTTAGGGATATCTTTATCTGTTTTATATAAACCATATTTAACACAAATAAGTCCTATGTAATATGGCAGATTATTGCCAAATAAAACATGCTTACTATATTCTTTTCCTTGAGAATCTGCAATGTCTGACAATGACAACAAACGGTCTTTAGACAGAGAATATGTGAATGCGATACGAGCAATAATATTCTCAGCTCCTAAATTAAATTTTCGACTCAATTCAGTAACTATATCCTTATTAGCTTTGGATGTTTTTATTGATGTAAACATATTTATTCAAATATTTTAAATAATTTCTCAGGAGCGACCATCTTAAATGAAGAACAGTGATCATCATTCTCGATAATGTACACACTGTTCACATTAGGAAGTAAAGCATTATATTCATCTTCGGATAGTTCTTTTCCAAGCAAAGGGAAAATTACAACTTGTTTAGATACATTCGGATAAAATTTTGTTATAATATTATGTGAATGTATACTATCGAACTTTTGCAATGGGCTATCTATAAATACAGGAAACTCTATGCCTGATTCTTCAACAAGAGCATTCAAAATAGCTGTTGCATAAAGCTGTTGTTCTCCTTTAGAGAGCTTCTCTTTACTAATAGTTTCACCTGATTTATCTAATAATTCTATTTCAATAATATCATTTTTTAAATCAATTCGTACACTGTGAATGAAATCTGTTTTATGCATTAACATATCAATACCAGACTCAATCTTTTTCTCAAGCGAGAATTTACGTTTAGCACGTAACTCAAATAAGAATGTTGTTAATTCAGCTATCAAACGTTCTGCAATTGCATCCTTAGCTTCATCTGATTTATCAACACGAATATGTTTTTGTATCTCTGATAATTGTTTTTTTCTAACAGAAAGTTCTTTGTTTAAAGTTCCAATCTGTTCTGACAATTGCCTTGATTGTAGTTCAAAACGCAAAAGGCTTTCGTCAATCTCAGCTTTTCGTTGTCTTAATGCTTTAATTTCTATATTGCCATCATCATATTCAGCTGCAACGATTTTTCTCTGAGTTTTGGCAAGAAATAAGGCATTGTTTTTGACATCTTTAACTAATTGTTTAAATGTATTATTAAAGGAATACTTAATATTATCAAACAAAGTTTGTAATTCATTAGATTCGCTCTCACTATAATCCAATAATACTTTCATATTCGCTAATTGAATACTACTGGTTTCTGTAATGTGATTCTTGAAAATGTTGATTATCAAATTTTCAAGGGCACTCTGTTGCTTTGCTGACAACTTCAGGTTAGGAACCATTTCAATCAGCTGTGACTGGGTGGATTGAAGTGCCGCATTAATTGCAGTGTAATTGGCCGTCGCGCTCTTCAGATTCTTTTCAGCTGTTGCTTGATTTATCAGTTGAACAAATAAATTTCCAGAAATTGTAAATGGAGCAATATCAAGTAAATCTCGTAATTGTTCCTTTAACTTTGAATCCTTATTTTTCAATACGGTATACAACTCTTTCTGTTTGTTAAGTTCCTCAATGGTTATGGCATTACCTTCTCGGATTAAGCGTTCTTGAAGTTGAGTCGCTTCTATTCTATATTGCTGAATCTCTCTATCAATATTTTCTCTTTCAGCTTCCTTTGTTCGAATTTGATCTTCGATACCATCAACAGTGGATGTTAATTTATCTAATTTGCTTTTGCTGATTGTTGAACCTGCATTCTTTCTGAATTTCAGTCGCAGATTTTCAAGATTACGTTTAATATCTTCATACTTCTTAATCCCTAAAACCTCACTATATGCGGTACTTAATCTTCGTTTTTCCTCAATTGATTTTACTTCTGCAAGGTTAACAATCTTTTCAGCATCAAAGAAGAAAAATTTAGCGATATCTTTTGATAAAACAAAGTCGTTGATGAAGATATCATAGCCAACTTCTTTTGCTAGTTCATTTACCTGCCCATCAATCAATACTTCAATGGACTCAACATCTAGAAAATAGTCATAAGTTCTTCTAATTGTTATTGTACGACAAGGTATTGAAGGTATAAAAACATTTGAAATACTTACTTCAATATAATATTGAGCTGCTTCTTTAATATATTTATTTTCAGAAGAATATCCATTCTTAATAATTTGTTTACGCTCCTCTGCACTTATTTTATATGAGTCAACAATATTTGCTAAATTTTTATGCAAACTTTGCCGAGCATAGTTTTTATAACCTTGCACATCATTAATATCACGTCGAAATTTTTCATCAACGTCTACCATCAACTTTCCATAAAGGCACCATACTAATGATGTGAGAAATGTTGTTTTCCCAAAACCATTGTTACCAGCTATTAGAAATATATTTTTCTTATCCGGTTTAAATGAGATTTTGTTATGCCCTTTATATGCTCTGTAATTATGTATTATTATAGAATCTATAAACATTATTCACTTGTTATTGAGGTAGTTATCTAATCTCTTTTCAATATCTCCTTGTAAACCATTATTATTCATTAAAATGGTTTTGCTTTTTTGTAACGAGACCAAATCATTGATTAAATGATAGTCTTCCGGATGTCCTTTACAAACATTCTCGAGAATTAACCGTTCTTGATATTGCATATTTTCAAGTGGCATATCGCGTTTGTATACTTCATTATAGATATCTGTTACTTTGGGACTAAAAAAACCATCTCTATACCAATTAATTTGTATCGCAACTAATTCTTGATTGGAAATTAATTCCATATGAGGTTTAATCTTCTGCATATCACGTTGCAGCACTAATAACTTGCGAAGCATATTACACCTGTATTCAAATGTATAATTTCCCATATTATGTCCATCCGCATCTACTGCTAATTGTCCATTCCTACGAGTAGGATATCGGTTTTCAGAAATATTACGACCTTCAACCATTTCATCTCGATATTGAAGCAATGGTGCCATCCATTCATTTCCATTATTTATAAGAGCCTTCATCGACTTATCTTCTTTGACAACTGTACATACCCAACAACCAAATCTACTTTGCCCGCAAGAAGGTTGAGTTTTATCAGTTATAACGGTAGGACATTCATAATCATCCGCAGAAGCATTTGCATAAATCCGAACTAATTTATCATTATTATACCCCCAAGGCGAAGGTATTTCTCTAATAATATACCATACCTCTTCAAGATATAATTCTTTGATGGGAGGATAAGTATATGTATTGGGATTTAATGGATGCTTAGTCAATCGTTTACCTTTTATCTCATGCCTACGAATAGATTTAGCTCGCGTTGCACTTTCACTAAGGCGAGTGCCTATAAGAATAATGGCTTCACCCATAGCATCAACCTTATCTAATATAAATTGAGTAGTAGGTTTTATTTTTAATCTATCAGTGCACCATCTAAATGCATTATTGGGTACAGGATACCCTTTTCCCAAGAAACTGATCCAAAAACTATCTTCTAATTTAGGAACTGTTATTTCTACACTAATAGGAAGTTTTTGCTCAATAGCTGCGCTTTTGATACAGTCTAAGACCTCTACAATGTAATCAGTTATAATCGGATTCTCAACAAGAGTATCATTATTTACAACGTATACTTGCCTAGAAAGAGCTGAGTTCCCCTGATTCTCCCGAATAGAAAGTAATGCCTTCCATACAAGTGTTAATACAACAGTACTATCTTTACCTCCACTGAAGCCAATAATCCAAGGGATATTGTTATCGTCTTCAAGATATTGTTCTTTTATATCGTCTATTATATTATTTATGCGCTCTGACATTATGTAAGATTTTGTGAAACCAATTCGTAATATTATTTAGATATCTGTGGTTTTAATAAGACTCGAATATCAACATCAAGTAAGTTTGCAATTTCTTGCAATTGGCTAATAGACGGTTGTGATTTATTCGAACACCATCTTGATATAGTATTCTCTGATTTACCCATTTGTTCAGCCAACCATTTATTAGTTTTTTGCTTTTCCACTAAAAGGACTTTAATTCTATTCATCACTATTTGTTGATTATTCGACATATTAATTCAATTTATTGATAACATATCTACAAAGATACACTTATTTTTTGTACAAAAGGACATTTTTTGTTCGGTTCATCATAGTCTTGATATCAACTTATTCTTTTTTGGATGCTCTTTTTCGTTTCTTGAGATTCAAATCCTGCAATGCTTTTCCCATTACATCTTCTTTTGCAAGCAGAAGAATGTCATCATCCATTTGAAGTGCATAAAGTACCCTAAGATAAATGCCTATTGTCACTGTCGGCACACCTTTCTCTATGCGCGAAACCGTCAGAGGTGAACAGGTGGCACGTTCGGCGACTTGGGCAATACTAAGATTCCTGCGTAGTCTGGCCAGCCTGATCTGCTCACCTACTATCAGCATTTTCTGCTCCAATTTTCTTGGCAACTTGGTACCCATCGTACTTTTCGTCATAGTTCAACATATCATATAATATGCAAATATAGCAGTTTTGCTTTATTTTATGATGTGTTACAGAGATAAATTTTTGAATTTATTCCTGTTGAAATCTGCTTTAGTCACATTATTGGGCGTTGGAGATATTAAATGCTACTATATTATTCATAAGGCTGATATTTTACAGATAACAAACAATATATTGTTTATAGAAAGATAGCAATAATTTGAACAGAAAAAGAAATAACACTTCCTTTTCTGTTCAAATTATTACTGTTAAGGCAATCTTAAAAAAATAGCGACCGATGTCACATAAGTCTGTTGTTTGTAACAATCACCGAAACACTGACCACACAGCAACTGAACTACCTCAAGGCTCTTATAGCTGGAGAAAAGGCTATTAGCTCGACTGAAGTGATGCATCGCTATCAAATCTCTTCAACGACCTCAATATCCCGCTCAAAGGCTGCCCTTATCAAGAATGATATATTGGATAATAAGGCCGGTGAAATCTCGTTCCAAGACCCGATTTATGCCTATTGGTTGAAGACTGAGTTCTTTGCAAAATAATAAGACTATGAATAAGTATAACCTTACTTGGATTGCCTTCGCCAATAAGAAAAGGTGCAGGCTTACTAAAGCTATAAATACTTTAGTAGTTATAGCTTGGAGAAAGCTTAATGTTGTATTATCCTATTCTTACCATCCCGGCCAACTGCACGAAATAATCATTTGACCAAATATCAAGTTCCTTTGGATTGCGCACAAAAGGCAATACATCTTCTTTCACTTGCTTTATATCAGCTGTAGAGAGACGTTCAATAAGTTTCTCCTTGAATAACTCTGGCGTAATATCCTCATTGTTGAATTGCTTACATCGTTCTGCCAAATGAGCAAAATCAAGTGAGACATTATGGCGTACATACCATTCAAAGTCGTACCAATCACGACCTTTTACTCTGTTCTTCCACGCACGATATACTAAGGCGTGCATCTTGCCTGCAAACAAGTCGGGAAGTGTAAAACAACAGGTCATAAATGAATATGGCTGAAGCAATAGCTTCTGTTCCGTCTTGAAGTTCAACGGTGGGCAAGTATCTACTTCAATCTTTATCTTTACTCAAGTTTCGGATTTAGAATATTTCGATGAGAAGTAAATAAAAAAGGCTTTGAGAATTTCTGTATATAACAGAAATTGAGTAAATTAGTAGTGTCCAAACGACTAATTTCACATCTCAAAGCCATGAGCAAATATACTAATATTCCGTCAGAACTCAAGAATTTTTTCAGTGAAAAACGAAAAAATTCCATCATGGATATGTTTTCCAACCTTCTTGTCTCCCTCCGTTTTGACAACCGCAGTCTGGGCGGTAATAAAAGGAGCAACTGCCAACTGACCAATCTACAGGTATTCCAACTTATCGTACTGATGCCATTCTTTGCCATAAAAGGTTTCTCACATTATAAGAACTCCATACTCAATCGTATGTTTGGCGGCAAAAAGGATGTGTTCTACTCATTCATGGCACAGGACCATATCAATTGGCGCAGGCTGATTTACCGTATGTCCGTTACGCTTGTCTCTTCCATCACCTGCCGTAAGGATTTCAAGAAGAGTCATCTTCCGGCTGTTCTTATAGCTGATGATTCCGATCTGCCCAAGACAGGATTCCGGATGGAGGCAATAGGCAAGATTTTCTCTCATATCCATCAGAAGTGTATTCTCGGGTATAAGGCCCTCATGCTGTGCTGGAGCGATGGTCGCACCCAGTTCATGCTCGACGTTTCCCTTCATGGCGAGAAGGGTAAGGTGGAAGGCAAGGAACAGGGGATGACGGCCGAACAGCGCAAAAGGCGCTATGAGCGTAAACGCGATGCCGGCTCCCACGCAGCCGGACGTAAGGAAGAATACTTCATGGGTAAAGGCGAGAAGCTGATAGAGATGGTCAAGGCCGCTATCCGCTACAGGATTCCTTTTGATTATCTGCTGGTGGACAGCTGGTTTACAAATACCGGGCTTGTGGATTTTGTATGCAGCTGCCATAAGAAGTTTCATCTGCTTGGCATGGCGAAAATGGGTAATACAAAGTATTCCACCTCATGGGGAGACCTTTCAGCCAGAGCCATTCTCGGCAGGCTTTCATCCTCAAGACAGATAAGGTACAGCAGACGCTACCATATTCACTATGCCATTACCGATGTGAAACTGGGCACACGGCAGGTTCGTCTGTTCTTCTGCCGGCGCGGCAAAGCTGAGGGATGGAGAATGCTGCTCACTACCGATACATCGGTTGATTTCATGCGCGCATACGAAATCTACGCCATGCGTTGGGCCATTGAAGTCTTCTTTGCCGATAGCAAACGACTGCTTGGGCTGGCCGATTGCTCCGCACGGGACTTCACTGCCCAACTGGCACATGTTTCGCTGGTCATGATCACGGCTCTTTCATTTAAACCTTGAAAGTCGTGTAGCATTCCCCTACCCACAACATGGTGATATGTGTAGGGAATCAATTCTTGTAAATCAGCAAGTTAATAATGTGTCAAATTGTAATTTTTCTCATTTTTGTGCCAGGAAGCATAATACCTTAGTGAAATTCATCGACAACTCCCTTGTAATCTCGGCTGTTCCCTTTCGCTTGTCTGACAATTTTTTCCTTCTGTTCTTCCAGGCAGCGATTAATGCCAGCACCATTCTTTGGATGGTGTCGAGATTCCTGGCAGCCCGTTCGGTTTTACGCTTTATCCTGTCCTGCTGCAGGTTGCGGTCGAGGTCCCAATGCATGCTCTCGATGGCCCAATGCCGTCTGGTTATCAGACTAAGCCGTTCGGCACCGCAGTCCAGGCTTGACACATAGAGCCGCCGTTCGGACGCACGCCTGCCGTCGGACTTCTTCTCCGTAGTAGTACATATTTCTATGACTGTCAGCTTGCCATTCCATTTTTCCCTGTCGGCAATGAGTTCTTCCCCCCGGTATGTCCGGCATATCCTTGTCTCAATCCTGCCATGTTCCAGGTAAGGCCCTTCCTTGTGGATGTCGGCCGGGATGGCGTTCTTAATGGCATCCTCAAGGCCATAGCGCAGGGACCTTTGGTTTGCTTTGAGTTCGATGACGAAGTCGCCGCCCTTCCCTTTGATCTTGTCGATGATGGCCTTTTGGAAAGACATCGCATCCGCCGTGATCACATGGCCTGATATGTCCAATTTGTCCAGCAATACGGGGACGGACTTGATTTCATTGCTTTTCTCTTCGCAGGCATCCGTGGCCAGGGTCAGTCCCAAATCCGGCGAATAAGCCGAAACGATATTCGGGGTACGCCCGTTGCCATACAAGGTTCCCCGCGTGGCCTTGCCGTCTATGCAAATGATTTCAGCAAGTCCCGGAACTGCTGCTTCCTTGCGGAAAATCTCCGCAAACGCAGCCAGGCAGCCGGCCATCTTCTCATCGTCTATGCCTTGGGACACGCGACAAAGCGTAGCCTCCGACGGCAGCCCATGACGGAACATGCCTTGGGACTGAAGACGTTTCAGGTGCTGTTTGCCAAACTGAAGGATGTCAGCCCGGGTAATGCACTTGCTCAGGCGCCCCAATATGACAAGCATGAGCATGTCTTCGAGCTTGTGCCTGAAGTTTCCTTTGCCTGTCCGGCGGTATTCAGGGACTGAAGATACAAAATCTCTCAAATGTTTCATGATGCTGGCACGAGGACAGCCAACGTGTTTCTTTTTTACATTATTATGCGTAAATAGTTGTATATCAGTAAAATATTCCGTATTTTTGCGGCAGCAAAAATAAAGGCGGAGGACAATGCCGATATCGCATCGCCATTGAAATCCGCCTGCAAAAATTATTTTATATGAACGATAAAAAGAAACACCGAAAGCGGTGCTTCTGCATCGCTGTGCGCAAATTTAGGGATTTTCCCCATATAGGCCAGCTATAAACGCCTCTTTTAAATGAAAAAGCCGTGGGTCATGATACGGTATAACTTATTGGCCTTACTGAAAAGAAGTCTGGATTACGAAACCATAGGAGGACTTTTCAAGGATGTGTATACAGGAGCCTACGAACTGACTGTTGTAGAGAAAATATGGCTAATAATTGTTGAAGTGGTGGGCATAGTCGCAGAACTCACTGGAGCAGATGAGGACACGCTGATGCGGCAGCTTATCGAGAACAACAAGAGGCTGGAAGCACTACAGGCATATGCACAAACTGCCTAAAAGCTAAATCAGAAACTTGAGATCTTTATAGATTTCTCTGTTTGGAAAGTCACATCATACACATCGGTATTATCTTTAAGAAATGCCGATTCGACCTTTCCGAAATTCCTCTTGTCTTTTTTCTTTATTTCAACCTCACGGCCTACCATTGTAAAAGCATCAACGATAGCAGGAAAGTATTTCGTAAAATCGAACTTATCATCTTGCGTAAGCAATGAAAAATCCATATCCTCACTGAAACGCTGTAAGCCATGAAAGATTCTCAAGCAAGTTCCACCATAGAAAGTCGCCGACTCAAAAAAGCCTCCGGCATACAAGCCAGCAAGTATCACTTGTTGGTTCACTTCAAATATAGCGTTTCTTTTCTGTTGCTCTGTTGTTAAATCATAACGGGAGAGCATATTGTCGAATATTTCATTTTTCATCGTCTTAAGAATTTTAAAAGTGTCGAAATTGAATCGGCCTTTTTGCCAACTTTTATGTAGTCTTCGAATATGGTTTTATCCATCTTATTGAACTCATCCATATCCATACGAATATCCTGTTCAAGATATGTTTCCACATCTTTCATATAGCGAAGATTGACCTGCGAGGAATTGGCAATCAAATCACACAAAGCCTTTTCCGGTGATGCAATAAGAAAAGCATAATTATCCTTATACATACTCCTTACTCCTATTGGAAATGCCATTTTTGAGATATGTTTGTAGTCATAACAGCCGACCGGAGTTTGAAAGCTACGCGAGTGCTTTACTGTCATTGATTGATGAACATATACAGCCTCGGGGATAAGTCCATAATATCGTAGTGCAGTAGACATTGAAATATACGAAGGTGCATAGAGATGATTGGCAATCAACTCACTCGATAGAGTCTTTCCTGAATATTCGGGGTTGATCACATAAAGTCCCCGCTTCAATCTGATGATAATCCCTTGCTTTTCGAGCCAGGTTACTTTCTTGTCAGCAGACTTAAGTTCCGGATACAACGATTCAATGATTGAAGTCGTTACTGGAATGGTTCCTATTTCAGTTAATTTTCTATCCATACTGCAAATATAGCAATAATTTGAACAGAAAAAGAGATAATACTTCCTTTTCTGTTCAGAATATTACTACTTAGGCAATCTTAAAATAGCGATCTCTGTCACATAAGTCTATTATTTGTAACAATTACCGAAACATTGACCACGCAGCAACTGAACTATCTCAAAGCCCTTATAGCCGTAGAAAAGACCATCAGCTCAACCGAATTGATACATCGCTATCAAATTGCTTCAACGACCTCAATATCCTGTTCAAAGGCTGCCCTTATCAAGAATGTTACATTGAATAATAAGGCAGATGCAATCTCATTCCAAGACCCGATTTATACCTATTGGTTAAAGACTGAGTACTTCGCAAAATAATCATAATGTCCCCTCCTTTTCAGAGCCATTTTTGTACCTTTTCTCATCAAAAAACGCCATTTTTCACAAGTTTTTGTACCGCACATTTTGATATTCAAGAAATTACACTTACTTTTACTTTCCAAAATGGAGGTACATGCCGAGAATGGTGCTAAAAATCACTAACTTACACATTCTCAGATACTTGCCAACCTGCTAGTTGTACCTTTTAGAGCGCTATACTATTGATAATCAACGATGTACACATACTGCATCGGCAAATGACCTGCGTTTTTGCCATGTCAACTCAAATACAAAAAGGATACAACTTATGCGAAATAACTCACGTAAATTCAACTGTTTAGCTATGGATTGAAAAACATAGTTATTTTGCACAAGTTATACCCGAATTGTCGTTTTTTTGTTGTTACTTTGTTGCTCGTATAGATTGAGCAACAAAAAGCAACAAAATTATGGGACAATCCAAAGAACCTATCCGATTAAGGCAGCTCAAGACCCCGGCAGGTCTTATCTCGCTGTACCTCGACATCTACCTTAACGGGCAGAGGTCGTATGAATACCTAAAACTGTACCTAATCCCCGAAACGAACAAGGAGGACAAACGGAGAAACCAAGAAACGCTGAAGCTCGCCGAGGCTATCCGGGCGAAACGGCTTGTCGAGTTGCAGAACAGCGAGTACGGTTTCAAATCTCCGTTCAAGGAGGACAGCAACTTCTACGAGTATTATGTGGCTATGTGCAAGGAACGGTTCAAGAGCGAGAGCATGGGGAATTGGGGAAATTGGAACTCCTGTCTGAAACACCTGCTAAAATACGAACCGAAACTGAAAACGCTCAAATGGAAAGACATCGACAGGGAGTTTGTCTTGGGCTTCAAGAACTACCTCGAAAACGAGGCGTGTGCGTGGTCGGAGAACAGCCGGGACAGAGTAAATGACAGACCGCTCGCCCGGAACAGCAAGGTTTCCTATTTCAACAAGCTGCGTGCCTGTTGCAACAAGGCATACGACGAGCGCATCATTGCGCACAATCCCATACGGGGAATAGAGGGCATCAAGGCGGAAGAGGGAAAAAGAATGTACCTCACGATAGACGAGGTTCGGCTGCTCGCCCGGACGGTGTGCCATTATCCGTCCGTCAAACGGGCATTCCTGTTCTCATGCCTGACAGGTCTGCGCCGTAGCGACATCGAGCGGCTCAAATGGAAAGACGTTTATGCGCAGGACAACTTTACACGTATCATTTTCAATCAAAAGAAAACAAACGGGCTTGAATATCTTGACCTCGCCCCCGAAGCCGTTGAGCTTATGGGCGAGCGAGGGAAACCCGATGACAACGTGTTCGATTGGATTAACTCGCCACACGTGACGAACAGCACGCTAAGGGAGTGGTGCATGGGTGCCGGGATAAAGAAGCACATCACATTTCATTGCGGAAGACATATCATTCCTTCTTACTCATTGAAAACAAAGAACTTACAAAGATTGTCAGCTTAACAGGTAACGATTTGGAAACCAGCGAGCTTCTCTATTCTGCAATGTTCTGCATCAATCAAAAGAACGCTTTTCTCATTTGCAAAAGTAGTGTTTTTCTCTTTCATTGCCAAAGTTATTCCTCTGAAAAATAGAGTAAATCAAACATCTTATCATTATTGTACATTTGTTGCACATCTTGCTGATGAAAATCGGTAGTACTGTCTTGCTTTTAATTCCATACCGTTTCCACATCATATTTGAGCCTGCCCGTTTGCGAATAGCTTGTCGGCAGGTTCGCCTGTCTGTGTGCCGACAGGCAGGCACGCCGGCAGACCGGTCGGCAGGCAAGCTGGACGGCAGACCGGTTGGAGCGCGGGCAGGCTTGCAGGCCAGCGTGCATATGCCTATATGCTTTTATTTATTGCACCATTCTTTTGTTGCTTCATTACTACGTTGATAGACGGATGTATTGTACCACCGATTTATATCATCCAAACTCCACCTCTCTAAAGCCACAATCCATTTCTGATACCTTTATTTGAAGTTTCGCTGTTGTAAACCTGCACAACAACACGACAGCAAACCAGCATATCATTGAAACTATGTTGCTTCCTATCTGCATTGAATTACTTTCTTGGTTGTCGGGTTCTGTTCTTCATTGTTTTAGCAAACCATTGGTTCGCTAAGCTTGTAAACAAGCGAGGATGTATTTGCCCAAAATAGCATTTCCTTATTGGTCTAATGTCTGTTTTGGCTGTGATTGGCACATATCGACATCGAATTGACACTATTGTCTGTTTCTCAGAAGGATGAAAATCCGGCTTTGTTCCCTGTAATCTCAATAAGGCGCAGGCTTGCACACTGCCCTCATTCTATTTCTTCTTTTGGCAGCTTGGGCATCGGGAAACGATGCTTTTAGAGCCGAAACAACAGCACAAATTCCAATCCGTTTGCTGACGGATTTCTTGTGCTCCCAAAAGCACAGCAAGGTGTCCTTCGAGTTACCCGAAGGCTTTTCGGTTACTGCCGAAAAGTGGCAGCAGCAAGGTATGTTTCGAGTTACTCGAAACCTTTCGGGTTACTCCGAAAGCCTTGCCGCCGGGTTGCCTCTCCGAAGTCGGGCAACCTGTTCTAACCTTGTGGTGTTCTTGGTCTATTCCTTGTACTTTATGCCGTATAATCTTATCTTGTTGTACAGCGTGGTACGTCCGATGCCGAGCAATGCCGCAGCCAATTTGCGGTTGCCTTTCGCCTGTTCCAGCGCACGGATAATCTGTTTCTTTTCCATATCGTCCATTTCCAGTGAAGCGTCAGACGTCAGCGGCATTTCATCGAATTCCAACGTGTCCGCCGTGACCGTATCGCCCTCGGTATGCAGCACCGCCAAATGCACGACCCGTTTCAGCTCTCTCACGTTGCCGCCCCACGTATAGGCAAGCAGTCGTTTTCTTGCCTCCGCGTCAAAGCCTTTTACTTGCTTTTCAAATTCCTCGTTGGCAAGTTGTAGGAAGAACTCCGCAAGCGGTATGATGTCCTCCTTGCACTCGCGCAGCGGCGGTATGTGCAGGGTGTATTCTTTCAGCCGTTGGTAGAGGTCAGCCCGGAAACGCTTTTCAATTATGGCAACCTGCAAATTTTCGTTGGTGGCGGCGATGATGCGCACATCAGCCCGCTTGTCCTTGCTGCCGCCCGTGGGTCTGTACATTTTGGATTCCAACGCACGGAGCAGCATCTGCTGCACTTCTATGGGCAGGTTGCCTATCTCGTCAAGGAACAACGTGCCTCCGGCGGCTTCCTCCCAGAAACCTTGTTTCTTGCTTTCGGCTCCTGTGAACGCCCCTTTCTCATGTCCGAACAGGGCGGAGGCGGCAAGATCCTTTGAAAGCAGGCCGCAGTCCACCGCCACGAATGGCTTGCCAGCCCGTTTGCTCCTCGCGTGTATCTTCCCGGCAATGTGTTCCTTTCCTGTTCCGCTTTCGCCTAATATCAATACGTTCATGTTGGTCGGGGCGACCAGCCTTATCCTGCGGTCTATCTCACGGAAAGCCGCGCTCTACCGCTCGTAAATCGGTGCGTCATGTCGCTCCGTCCTTTTCTGCAAGGTTTTCAGGAGCGGGAAAAGGTTGGCTTCAATCAGCGGCTTCGGGATGTAATCTTCCGCGCCTGACTTCATCGACCGGACGGCCGTGGGCACTTCGTCGTAGTCGGTCATGACGATGTAGGGATTGTTCATGCCCTGTCTCCGCAGTTCTTCCAGCAGGGCGATGCCGTCTCCGTCGGGCAGGCGCAGGTCGGCAAGCACGATGTCGTCCTCCCGCATCTTGGAAAACAGTTTCCTTGCCCCGTTGCAGGTGGAGGTGCTGACGCTTTGGAATCCATTTCTCTCCAGCAGTCCGCACACATAACCGGCGAATACAGGATTGTCCTCTATCACGATTACTCTGCCCATCGTTCCGCCTCCTTCCTCGCCAAATCTACAATCAGTTTGCCTTGTGCCAGTACGGTGTCAACGGCTGCCTTTACTTCGTTATCTGATATTTTTCCCTTGTGGATTGTGTCATACAATACCGCCAACGGCTGTTCCGCCTTTATCAGCATCCACGAGCTTCTGAGGTGGTGTATCCAGCTGTCCAACGCCTCCATGTCCCCGGCTTCCGCAGCCTTGCGCACTTCATCCATGTCGGATTGTGTCGTGGTCGCCAGCTTTTCCAACGTGCGCCGCTTATCGCCGAAAGCGAGCAGGGGCGACAGATCTATATTGCTTGTGCCCTTTGGCTTGATGCAGCGTTCCGTGACTGCAAGCAGTTCGTCTATGGAATAAGGCTTGTACAGCACGGCGGCAAATCCTTTTTCCGTCAGTTCCTTTTCTTCCACATAGCCTGCGGCGGTGGCTGCAACAACGGGGATGGTCTGCGAGTTGCCGATTTCCGACGTGCGCAGCAGTTCCAGCACTTCATAACCACTCACCTCCGGCATCTTCAGGTCGGTTACCAGCAGGTCGTAGTCCTTTGTGCGCATACGGTCCGTCAGTTCGTCCACGCTTTGGCAGGTGTCGCACTTTACGCCGCTTTGCCTGTACATTCCTTCATCATGTCCAGCAGCATCCCGTTGTTGTCTATCGCCAGCACGGAGTATCCGGAAAGCGTGGAATGCTTAACAGTTGTCTTTTCGGTGGCCATTGTTTCCTCCGCTTTGGGCAGTGGCAGGCTTACGGTGAAGCGGCTTCCTTTGCCCGGTTTGCTTTTCACTGTGATGCTTCCATTCAACAGTTTCACCGTGTCGCTGACGATGGCAAGCCCTAATCCGAAGCCGTCCTCCGTCACGGAGTTGCCCAGCCGCTCGAACGGGACGAATATCCGCAGTTGCTGTTCCTTTGTCATGCCCATGCCTGTGTCTGACACTGACAAGGTAAATATGCCGCTGGTATATTCGGTTGTAAATGTGACACTTCCGTTTTTGGTAAATTTGATGGCGTTGGAGAGCAGGTTGCTCCCGATACTCAGGATGCGGTTTTTGTCACCACCCACTATCTCGTTCGCATGGTTTTTCACTGTGAAGGCAAGATGTTTGCTTGCTATTAATGGCCCGAACTCCGTTTCCAATGTTCCGGCAATGGAGCATAGTTTGAACGGCTTTATGACGGGTGTTTCCTTGCCGCGGTCCAGACGGAAATACACCAGCAGGCTGTTTATCATCCCTGCCATGCGTCCAGCGGCATCATGGATGGCGTGTGCATGGCGCATGCGGCTGTCAGCCTCCGTGTCGTCCAGCAGCAGTTCGGCGTTGCCGCCGATGGCGGTCAGCGGGGTGCGCAGTTCGTGGGTGACGTTTTGGATGAGGTTGCGCCGCAACTTGATTAGCTTTTCATTTGCGTTATTGCTCTCCTGCAACTTTCCGATGAGTTGCTCACGCTGTTTCCGTTCGTGGTCGTTACGCCTGATTTCCCGGTGGATGGCAAGACCGGAGAGGAACAGCAGTACGATGGCGGCGGAGATGGTGGCGGTCAGCAGCCTGACGGACAGTGCCTGCGCCTCCGATATGTCCTGTTCTCGTGCGTCGAATGCGGCCTGTGCCTGCGTGTCGAGGTCGCGTATCAGCCGCCCCAGTTCCCTGTTCAGCGTCCGGTTGCGGATGGGCAGGCTGTCGGCGTATGCTTCCATCTCCGCCGCCTGTTTCCTTTGCAGGGCGGTCAGGCTGTCGCTGAAGGCGTGGAGTTCCCCGGCGGATGGCAGCACCTGTACGGTCTTCTTGCCGCCGAAGAAGCCTGCCAGCCCGCTTTTCTTCTTCCTCACGGTGCGGACACGTGTAGCCCGTCGGGCTACTTCGGGCAGGTGGTTCACCAGCAGGCTGTTTGCCTCGTCCTGCCGCTCCATCACCTCCATGATGTGCCGCAGATGGGTTTCCTTGTCCGTCAGGAGGGAGCGGAGCGTGTCTATCTGTGCCGGGCGCACGTATTCGCGGCAGAGCGGTTTCATGGCTTGCAGCAGGCTGTCGGTGCTCAGGAGCTGGGCATGGTAATGGCGGTAGTCCGTTTCGTCCCAGCCGACGACGCCCTCGCCCAACAGGGCAAGCCGGGTGATACAACGGTGGGCCTCACTTATGTCACGGCGCACCTGCCGGATGGTTTCCGTGCCGGCTTCTATCTCCCTGATGCGTTTGCGCTCATGCACCAAAATGGCGGCCATGCTGCCGATGACCGCCATCATGATAACGTAGCCTGCAAGAATTTTAAATTGTAACACTTAATAACAATCTGTAAATTTATGTAAATAGCTACACTTTGGCAAGAAGTTCATACGTAAGTTCTGTTACTGAAGAAACCAGCCTGTCAGCATGAACCGATGATAATTCTGCTTCTGAGCCATAGCCATAGAGAACACCAACACATTCCATTCCGATAGCATGGGCACCTGATACATCGAACTTGCGGTCACCCACCATTATGGCACTGTCCATATCGGTAATGTTTGCCAGCTGACATAAATAACGCATTACTTCGACCTTACTTTCCCGTGAACGATCGAAAGAAGCTCCTCCAATATAATCGAAAAAACGGATAATCCAAAATGTTCCAATATCCGTACGGCGAATTCCGTGGGCTTGGAGGTTGCCACATAAAGATGCTTGCCTGCTTCACACAATGTCTTCAACATCTCCGGGATACCGGGATAGGCTGTGTTCTCGCACCAACCTTTCTCGGAAAAATATTCACGGTAATATCTTACCGCCTCGTCCGCCTGTGCATCGGAGAAATGATAAAATTCTCTGAACGAATAGGTCAATGGCAGTCCAATGAACGGGGTTAACTTATGCAAATCGTTTTCAACGATGCCATAGCGAGATAAGGCATATTGCACACTGTGGACTATAACTTTGAATGAGTCGGTCAGCGTGCCGTCCAAGTCAAATAGGATATGATGTTTGGAGCTCATATCTTACTTTCCTTAAATGTAAAACTGACCAGCAAGGACAAGGCAATGAAAGTCAGTCCCGCTATGGCTGTTCCCGTCCATTGAAAATGCTCCCAGCAGATGCCGGCTACAAACGTTCCCACAGAACCGCCAAGAAAATAAATGGTCATGTAAAGCGTGTTTACACGGTTGATGGCTTCAGCGTCAAGCGTTACTACACTGGTTTGATTGGCAAGATGAATGCTCTGCATTCCCGCATCAATCAGAAGAATGGCAATGATAATGCCTGCGTAGCTGTCGCCGCCCCACCATGCTGTCAGCCAAGCCACCAGCATAACGGCTCCACCCATGAGAGAAAAACGTCTGGCTCCATAAACAGAAATATATTTACTGATGAATACCACAGTAGCAGCTCCTGCCAATCCGCAAAATCCCAATGCCCCTATGATATCATCTCCGGCAAAAAAAGGGGCTTGCTTCATCTTGAAGGCAAGGCAACTCCATAAGGCAAAGAAAGCGCCATAAGCCAATGCCGCCCGAGCGGAAGCAATGCGCAGGTATGGATATTTCCGCAGAATATGCCATAGCGACTTCATCAGCCTTCCGTATGTTTCTTTTGCCTGTGCGGGCAATGCGGGAAGCACTTTGTACATCATCAACCAGCAATACGTCATCAGTCCGGCCGCTATGAAATACACCATGCGCCACCCCCAGGCATTGGCAATCAGTCCACTCAGTATCCGTGAGCCCAAAATTCCCACCAACAGACAGGACTGCATGATGCCTACATTGCGCGTCTTATGGCTTGGGGCTGAATGATAAGACACAAGCGGTATGAAGAACTGAGGCATGACAGACGTCGCTCCGGTTATCAGCGATGCCACCCATACGATACGGATGTCCTGTGCCGTACCAATCGCCAGCAGAGAGCAGGCTGCAAGAACGTAGTTGGTTAATATCAACTTACGGCGTGAAAGCAGGTCTCCCAATGGAATGACAAACAGCAGACCAAGCATATAGCCGACTTGCGTTAAGGTCGCTACCGCATTGGCGGATAAATCATTTATTTTAAAATCTGTGGCTATACTGCCCAACAAGGGCTGGTTATAGTAACAGTTGGCGACTGATAATCCGGTTGCAATGGAAAGCATGACCAGCAATGAAGCCGGAATACCCTGGTTGGCTTTCAATTCATATTTCATGTATTCCCCTTTCAGTAAGAAACAATCTTCAAACCTATCAAAGACGCTATCAACGTGAACAGGAAGAAAAGGCGTATCGGTGTGGCCGGTTCCTTAAAGACAAAAATGCCTATCAGGACCGTACCTACCGCCCCAATACCCGTCCAAATGGCATAAGCTGTGCCTAACGGCAATGTTTGCACGGCTTTGGCAAGCAGCGTCATGCTTAATATTGTGGAGATAAGAAAACCTCCACCCCAAAGATAGAACTCGAAACCGGATGCGGCCCGAGTCTTCCCCAAACAAAAAGTCAGGCTTACTTCAAAGAGTCCGGCCAATAATAAGATAATCCAATTCATAAAAAATCGCCTTGAGTAAATTGTGTGACATTTTTATCTAATTATACGGTAATATCCTTCTTTTCGTGTGACGGCAGGCGCTGGTTTGCCATCAGGATAGCCCAATGCCAAAGCACCGATGCCCATCAGTCCGTCAGGCAGCCCCCATGACCTTATCATCTTTTTCCCTTCATCCGTGATGAACATTTCTTTCTCTCTATGAATCCAACAGCTTCCCAAGTTCAAGGCATGAGCTGCAAGCATCATATTTTCAAGCACACAAGTTCCATCCTCGATAGCAGTATGAGCATTTGAGGGAGCAAAAACCAATACATAAGTGGGAGCATCGTAAAAAGGATTTGATTTGGATCCAATTACTGCCGCATTCATTGCAGCCAGTTTTTTGCGCTGCTCTTTATTCTGCACAGCTACGATAAACGCATTTTGGCGCCCTCCTGCTGAAGGTGCGTAAGTTCCTGCTTCAAGTACGGCATCCAATTCCACGCGAGAAATTTGTCTGTCCTGAAATTTACGACAACTGCGTCGCGTTTTAATAATCTCCAAAAAATCATGTTCCATATTATTCCGTGTTAAAGTTCGATGCAAAAGTAGGTACATCTTACACTAAACCTTTTTACATTTGGCAAAAAATGATTTCGCATTTGACAAAAAGAGACATGCTTCCTGATTTATGACGCATCTTTTTGTTACCTTCGCAGGGTGATAAGTGTTGATGGAGTATGGAACTGGAACAGATTTTAAGTTTAAGATACCCTCTGCCTGAAGAGTCTTTAGACAAATTGCATCGTTGTATGTCAGAGATTACATTGCCTAAAGGATTTCATATATTGGAAATAAACAAGGTAGAGAAAGATATATTTTTCATTAAACAGGGTATTGTCAGGGCTTTTACTTATGTTGACGGAAAAGAAATTACGTTTTGGATAGGCAAGGAAGGTGCTACCATTGTTTCTATGAAAGGATATGTAAACGACGAGGCTGGATATGAGACAATGGAACTGATGGAGGATTCTGTTCTGTATGTCTTGAAGAGGAAGAAATTGCAGGAATTGTTTTTGGAAGATTTGCATATTGCTAATTGGGGACGACGGTATGCGGAAATGGAACTTATGGAGACTGAACAACGATTAATCTCCATGCTCTCAGCTATCGCCTCAGAGCGTTACAGGCAACTGGTTGAGATGGATCCGGAACTCTTGCAACGGCTGCCATTGGGCAGCATAGCCTCGTATCTTGGCATTACGCAGACAAGTTTAAGCAGGATAAGGTCACGAATGAAATAGCTTTATTTACAATTTAGATTTTGCAACCATTTTGCAGTGTCACTTCATATAATAACGCCACAGGCTTCCATACCGGTGCCAAATGCTTCCACGCAGGCACAAAGTGATTGACTTTTGCCAACCTTGTCTTTACTTTGCGTTGCCATGCAAAACGATATTCCCGGAGTGTGAAGGATTGGGACAGCAAAATGCCACAAGCTGCCACCTAATCGCATATCCATCTCATTACGGAGAATACAGATTTACTTTGCAGGCAAAAACCAAGTATCAACATTAAAAGCAGTATCGACAATGGAAATTTTGATTATTCAGAAAGAGGCGTTCGAGGAAATGGCAGCAAAGTTCAGCCGTTTCGCGGAACGTGTGGATGCCCTCCTTACCAAGCAGGGCGGCAAGTCATTAAACCGCTGGATGGACAACCCGGAAGTCTGCCGACAGCTCAACATCAGCCCGCGCACGTTGCAGACGCTACGCGACAACGGCACGCTGGCCTATTCGCAGATTAACCACAAGGTATTTTACAAGCCGGAGGATGTGCTGAGCATCGTAAAACTAATTGAGGGCAAACGGACGGACAGAGTCGTTTGATTATTATTGTCTTACCACTAAATCCAACGTGACAATGAGTGAAATGATAACCAAGAACCATGCGCTGGTAGCCCAGTTCGGCGACACGCTTGACCGTCTGCTGGACGGCATCGAGAATCTCGTGGCAAACAGCCGTCCGACATTGGGCGGCGAACGCTTCCTGACGGACAGGGAGGTTTCGGAACGGCTGAAAGTGAGCCGCCGTACCTTGCAGGACTACCGCAACAACGGGATGATTGCTTACTATCAGTTGGGTGGAAAGATTCTCTACAAGGAATCGGACATCGAAAAGATGCTTGCCGCCAATTACCGCGAAGCATTCAGGCGTGTCGGCACATAATGCCTGCCGTCCCATGATGAAGAAGCCGACAACGGAGAATTTGCCTTTCCTGCCTGTTGTCGGCTGTTCTTCCTTTCACCTTTTCTAATTGTTCACTCTCAAACCATTATATGGAGAGAGCGAAAAGAAAAGGTTTATCGGCTTGCTATTGCGGCTCGTAGTCAGGCATTCCACAACGAACCGTCTGAAAGCCATACATTCCCTGCTCCGCAGCTTGAAAGCGACGGCGACCACCATTTCAAGGCTGAACACATCATAGCTTATCCTTCCGTCCTGCCTGACATGGCGCACCGTTTCTTCCTCCGACAGTTCCTTGTTCTTGTAGATGGCAGCAATGACCTTGCGGACATAGCAACCGAACACATTGAACGCATCGGACATTTCCTGCTGCGTCATCCATACGGGAGCGGTCGGCATAGCGACCGCCCCGTTTTCCGTGATTGTGATGATTCCGCGTTCCATATTCATTACCCTATTTGCCCATTATCAAAGTCTGTTTCTTTTGGCAATTCTTGCCTTTTGTACCATTTGCCTGTTCCGTACATCATTCTGACCGCCATCAGGTTGTCCATGTCCTTTGAAATTTTCTTGTCCGTTACTTCCGCATACCGTTGGGTGGTTTTTATGCCGGAGTGCCCCATCATCTTGGCGATGCTCTCTATTGGTATTCCCTCCGAAATCAAAAAAGTTCCGAAGGAGTGCCTGCTTTGATGGTAGGACAAGTTTTCCTTCCACCCTATCGCCACGCCCAGTTCGTGTATCTCGAACCACATCTCGTCACGGCTTGGAAGCGGGAACACGGGCCTGGTGTCGTCCGTGGTGTTGTAGAGGTCGAGTATCTGTTCCGCTATCGGGTGCAAGGGGATGAACGCCTCCACGTTGGTCTTCTTCCGGTTGATGCGGATGTAACGCCTGCCGTCCGCCGTCCTGCCTATATGGTGCGGATGGAGCAACATGATGTCCACATACGCCAGACCGGTGAACGTCGAAAACTGGAATGCCCTCCGGCCCAGTTCCTGCAAGGGGTCAAGCATGGGTGTTTCGAGGATGGTTTTCAATTCCGCACGGCTGATGTGCCTGTGCTTCGGTGCGGGCTTCTTCTCGTATTCCATGTCCTCCAACGGGTTGGCACGGAGTATCTCATAGTCCACGTCAAGGTACACCAGTTTGCTCAGCCAGCAGAGGCACTTGTTGATTTGCTGTGCGCTGAAATTCTTGTTGCGCTTCATGAACGCCTTGTAGGAACTGCCGAAGTCCTCCGTGATGTCGGTGAACTCGATGTCCTCCTTGCCCAACGAGGTGAGGTATTCTTTCAGGTATTTCTGGTAATACCCCGAATGGCGGTATGTGGACGTGGAGTTTATCTCCTTTGAACGGGCAAGCAGCCGTTCACGTTCCCTTTCGCCCATCAGTAACAGCTTGGTGGGGATAACTGCTCTTTTCGTCAATGTGTTTTTCAGCAGTTCAGCGCTCACCACGTTCTGTTTCTTCAACGAGTCCTCATAGGCAAGCTCAACGGATTTGCGGAACTCCTGCAAGCGGTTGTTCTCTCTGACGGTGCGGATTACGCCCGTCTTGTTGTTCCAGTCCTCCGGACTGCAATAGATGCCCGTTGCCATCGTGGAACTCTTGCCGTCTATGGTGATGCGGCACAGGACGGCAGTCGTGCCGTCAGCTTTCACTTTGCTTCGGTTGATATACGGTAATATGGAAAATGTACTGCGCATAGATGTATTGTTTTTAAATTGCTGATTTTAATTGGTTACAAAACAAGTTTCAAGTCTTTGGTCGCTTCGATGTATTTGTCCATGTCCTCAAATAGCTTCTTCGGGGTGACACGGGCATAGACCTGCGTGGTCTGGATGTCGGAATGGCCCAGCATCCGGCTGATGCTTTCAATCGGCACTCCGGCCTCCAGCGTAATCAGCGAGGCGAACGAGTGACGTGCCTGATGATAGCACAAGGTACCGCTCACCCCTGCAAGAACGGCGAGCGATTTCATGTGTCGGCGGAGGTTTGGATGGTATATTATCGGGAACAGCGTCGGGCGGTTGTCGTCATGGTATTTCTCTATTAGGGCGAGTGCTTCGGGCAGCAACTTCACGCTTGCCCGAAGCTCGTTCTTCTTGCGGCGATATTTCAGCCAGAGGCTCCCATCGTCGTCCGTGTAGAGGTTCTCACGGGTGACGCTCACCACATCCGCATAGGCGGTTCCCGTATAGCAGGCAAACAGGAAAAGGTCGCGGACGAGTATGTGTGTGGTGCGCCATGCGGGTATCTCCACATCACGGATTTTCTCGAAGTCCTCGCGGCTCAACGCCCTCGGTGTCCGCTCTGCCTTTTGAGGCAGAGTGAAATTGGCAAAATGGCATCTTTCCGCATATCCCTCCTTGTAGGCTATGCGGCATACCTTTTTCAAGATGGCGAGGTAATGGCGCACCGTGTCCACCGCCAAGCCTTTCACGTCCATCACATAGTTCTGGTAATCGTGGATGAACTGTTCAGTAAGCTGCCCGAAAGCGATGTCCTTCGTCTTGAACTGCCACGGGATGAACTCGCCCAATGTCTTTCTCATGTAGTAATAGCCGGGGTACGTTCCTTTGGCACGGTCTATCCCGATACGCGCCTTCAAGTCCTCGCAGATGCGGTCGGTCATCCGAAGCAGCGTCATCTGCGTTTCAATGCTGCCTTGGAACAAGTCCTTGACCGCCGTCGCGTCAAAGTCCCGCTCGCGCTCCACCAGCGTGTCGAACGCCGCATTGACCGCAAGCAGCAGCTTGTCCAGTTTTGCGTTGGTTTCCACCGCCTCGCGGCTCTTGCCGTCCAGACGGCTTTCTCGCGCGTTCCACAAATCCGGCCTGCACGACAGCTTGCATCCGAACTGCGCCATCGTACGGTTCACTGTGATACGACCCATTATCGGGGCTTTGCCCGACTTGTCCGTTCCGCTCTTTTTCAGGTAGAGCAGCACCTTGAATTTTTCTACTTTCATACGCTTACTGTTTTTGTTGCAAAATTAACTTATGAGTAAGCGTCCATTGATTTGCAGAACGGTGCGTATCAGCGCAATCGGCACGGGCGTACAACAATTTCATTTTCCGTGCGTTACCTGTCCTTGCTTCGGTAACTGACAGCTAACGGCTTGGTAACTGAAATGGTGCAATATTCCGCACTCCGTTGCGTTTCCGACATTTGGCAGAATAATGAAAAACCGCTCATTTCAAACGGGTTACGTTTTATCGTTACTTGTTTACCAACGGCTGCTTTGTGGGTTCTGTTCCATTTTCCCCGCCACACCTTTGCCACAATGTTGCTGACACTCGGTGCTGACCTTTATACCGTATGCAAGCTACTCGGCCATTCGGATGTGAAGACCACCCAGATATACGCCAAAATCATCAACAAGAAAAAGGAAGATGCCATCAGCCTTATCGACATGGAGTTTGCCAATACCTGAACGGATATAATAATATAGAGTATGAGAAGATTGCCAGATGATTTCAATGTGAACATCCTGCTGCCGGTAGCAGTGTGGCTACTCATATCTGTCCTTGCCGGACGGGTAGCGGTCGCACGGCTTGAGACGGATGCCATTACCGTCGTCATGTTCGTGGTAATCTCGCTCGTTATCTTCATTGTTCCGATGGCTGTCTATATGGAGTATCGCAAGAAAATCGAGCAATTGTCGAAGCGCAAATCTAAAAAGGCTTCTTCACCGTCCGGCAGCGGTTCCTCAGGCAAGTCTCAATCGACCACAGAACCAGAGACAGCATGTCGGTTTTCCTTTCCACCGGATTTCCCGGATGCCCTGAAAGGAGACAGAACTATGATATTTATGGAAGCCTTGCGTCACGAAGGCTTTCTTGATGCAGAATACCGTCCGCATGATGGATGCAATGCCACACTGATGGCTTTCATCGCGGACAGCATAGCAGCAATCTGCAACATCAGCCGCCAGTGGAAAATTTTTGGCGACTATTGGCATTTGAACAATATGCGCCAGTTGTTGGATGTAAAGAACCGCAGAGGTTCCAAAGCCGACAAAGAGGATGTTATAATTTCCATTTTTAAGAAAGTGGCGGAAGCCGACGATAATATCCGCAATACCGATGCATATCGTAGTTAGGAGAGAAATATCAAAATTTAACCGCTTTATCGTTTCAGGCGACTCATCTCGCTTAACATCTGTTTTTTCTATTCCCTGTTTTCGTCTGTTTGCTGTTGTTTTACAGCCGTGCTTTTAAAAGTTTTCCACTTGGCTTTACATCTGTTTTACATCAGATTAACAGCCTTTGTCGTGTGATTTCCGATGACTTACTTTGCACCGTCTTCCTTATCGGAACGACGGCTTTCACTGCCTAAGAAATCACATTAAAAACGACAGAAATATGGAACAGACGAACCAACTGATCTCGACAGCCGAGGCCGCGAAATTTCTCGGAATCAAAGTGAGTTATCTTCACAAGCTGATGATGCGACGCGTCATCCCTTACTACAAACCCAACGGCAAATTGTGCTTCTTTGACAAAGCCGAATTGGAGGCATGGATGAAGAATGTACGCGTGGCATCGCAAGCAGAACTCGACCAACAGGCACAGAAGTACATCATCAACCGTTCGAAGCGGTAAGTCATGGCGGGCATATACGACTACATTAACCAGTTTTGGGCAGAAGCGGAGCGCAGTCCTTTCAACCCGACGGAGGTAGCACTTTATCATTACCTCTTGTATGAGGCAAACCGCCTACGCTGGAACATGCCGTTTGCCTGCCATACAGCCATCCTCTGCGTGCGGCTCTCGACCACCAAACAGAATATCAGCAAGGCACGGCAGCATCTCAAAGAGCGTGGGCTGATAGATTGTCAGGTTGGTACAGGAATCCACACCCCTGCGCTATATTCCTTGACCATACAGCCGTCCCGGCAGTTGCCGCATCAGGTTACCCGACAGTTGACCCATGAGTTGACCGTACAGTTGACCCATTCTAATATAAAAGATAAAGACGAAGATATTATCAACTCCCAACATGCACGGGAAGACGGACATAAACCGCTGGATGAGCTTGAGTCACTCCTGCTTGCCGATACGGCTTGGCAGGACAAGATTATCGAAGTGCTGGCGAAAAGAGAAAACTGGATTATTGACAGATACAGGTTACACGGGAATATCCGAGACTTCTTTGACGAGCAAAGAATCGGCGGAAACGCGCAGCGGGACGAGAGCGATTGCCGAAGCCATTTTTACCATTGGATTATCAAACATCTGAATACAACCCGATATGGAACAAAACGGAAATCCCCAACTTATAGAGACTCTGATGTCACGGCTGTGTCAGCCGAGGACTACGAAGGAGCGTTTTAGACTGCCTTTCGATGAAGAGACGGCTGCGAAACTGCTTAAATGTGCCATCGCAGGCGAAGTGAGCCGTTTCGGAGGCACATTTCTTTATCCTGACGCGGTAGACTCACAAGTCAGGAACCTTGCTGCGAGCCTTACCTCCGGCAGAAGGTGCGGGGTGATGCTGTGCGGCTTGTGCGGCAACGGCAAGACCACCGTGATGAGGGCGTTCCAGAACCTGCTCAATGTAATCAGGATACCGGACAGCTACCACAGGACTGTGTATGGTATGCCGATCGTGAATGCCGTTCATATTGCCCATCTGTGTCGGAACAGCTATACCGAGTTCCTGCGGCTGTGTGATATGGAGATGCTCGGCATCGATGACATGGGCATAGAGCCTGTGGAGGTGCAGGAGTTCGGCAACATGCACAGGCCGCTGACTGACCTGCTTGCAAGAAGATACGAGAACCGTGGCTTCTCGTTCATAACCACCAACCTCGTACCGCAGCAGATACGCAAGTTGTACGGCGACAGGATTGCTGACAGGCTGAACGAGATGGTGGACAAGATTGTATTCGACAACCCTTCATTCAGAAAATAGAGGGAAGAATAAAAGCTGACAGAAACAGGATGCAAAAAACATTTTCCTTTGTTCAATTATCCGGCACTCCACTGGCACCAGTCTGTTTTGGCTGTGGCAAGCGGACGGATGGATTGACATGGAGCGGTAGCGTTCAGTTGCGAGGTATGCCGAGGTATTACCGTCTTCGGACAGTAATACCACGACGCCCTCGCAACAGTCCGGCAGACTGTTGTCCTTGCCGCTCGCAGGCTCGCATCATCCCTCTTTTAGAAACCGTTTCACGACTTTTCAAAGACATCTGTTATATATGGAATACGAAGATACCTCCAGTCAGGAGCATGAGCAAAAGAAGCTCGTTATAAGGCGCGACAAGGTGGTTGTCACCAAAGTCACGGAACAGGAGCTTTCGCAAATCAAAGAGACCGCTAGCCGGTGCGGCATGACACGCAGTGATTTCATCCGGGCAAGGGTACTCGGCTACAAGCCACGGCAAAGGCTTTCCGACAGGGAACTGGACGGTTTGCGTCAGCTTGCGGCCTGCCGCACGGACATGGTGAACTTCGCCAACGCCCTGCACGGACTGACCGACAACGAGAAGCTACGCCTTTTCCGGCACGAAGAGACCATGCTTGAATGGTACGAGAAAGTGGCCCATGTCACGAACCATGTCGCCGACTTCCTGCAGTCCACGCAGACGGCGAACAGCTATCCGGCAGGGACAACAAACCAAGAAGCAAAGGAGGACGGCGCATGATAGCCAACGCAAAGGCGGTAGCCCACGGCATAAGGGCGATGCTCTATGTATCGGGCGAATCGAGGAACAAAAAACATCCCGAAAAGATAACGCGCATCTGCGACAACTTCATGCCGCAGGGCATGGACGCTACGGGAATATGGACGGAAATGAAGTTCGCTACCATGAACCACGCAAACATCAAGAACAATGTCATCCGCATGGAGATTAGCCCGGCGATGGAATATACCGAAGACTTCACCTTGGATGACTGGCGGCAACTGTGGTACGACTTCGCGGCGGCTTTCGACGAGCAGGAAATCCGGGACAAGGACGGCAATGTTGTTTCCCCACGCACCAACGTATCGGGCAGCAAGTCCAGCGTCTGGTTGCACGAGGAATCCAAGAGCGGCATACCGCACCTCCATGCCATTGTCTGCCGGGTGGACGAGGACGGGAACATCAACAACGACCACGCCATCCACTTACGGGCACAACGGGCAGCTGAAAAGGTCGCACGGCAAAGGGGCTGGACTACCGCCATGCACATACACGAGGCGAACATCCCACAAGTCAGTGCCGACTGCATGGAAGCCTTGCGTAAGCTTGACGAATGGTCATGGGACGGTTACAAGGAACTGCTTGCCGCCAAAGGATACGATTTGTACTTGCGCAAGGACAAGAAGGATGTGATACGCGGCTATGTGCTTTGCAAGGGCAACACAAGGTTTAAGGCTTCCGAACTTGGTAAGGGGCGCAACCTGACCGCATCACGCATCAGGCAGACATGGGAGAAGATGCATCCGGAACAGGACAAACAGAAAGCCAAACAAGCAAGCCCGACACCCAAACCGACCGCCACAGCAACACCGAAGCCATCCGTTCCTAATGAAGCCCGACAAAAGCCACAGCCATTGGTACTGCGAAACAACTCGGTTTACGAGGACTACACGGACTATAAGCCGAACCGCCAGCCCACGGAGTTTGAACATGACGGAAAAACCTACAAACGCTATCTGCCCGACAAGGTGCTTGACTTCTTCAACAACGAGTTCGACTACCAAGAACTTACCAACTGGCAGGACTTGCAGAACTTGGCGATGGCTTACTTCACCCTTATAGCGTCACCCTACGAGATGACATCCGGCGGCGGTGGAGGCGGCTCGCAGTCCGACCTCAAATGGGGACGCGACCCGGAGGAGGACGAGATAGAGTTTGCCCGCCGTTGTGCGCGTGAGGCTTCGCATAGGCTCGGCACACAGAAGAAATCAGGAATGAAACGCAAATGACAAACCCAATAAACAACAGAGGATATGAAACAACCCGATACCGCCGCCCTGCGTGAGCGGCTTGCCAATTATACACCCGAAGAGGAGTTGAAACAGGATATGCAGGAGCTTGACGGACTGCTTCAAGAAGTCAACTGTCAAATAGTTGGACTTCGCAATCTGCTGAATGAAATCCAAGCCCTGAAAGAAGAACTGCACGGCATACACGGCAGCCTAAAGCACACCGTCCAACGGGAACGGGCGGCTTTCAAGGCTCTGGAAGCAGCCAAGGAAAGTGCCGACAACATAGTGGACGGCATCAGCAATGCCATTGTCAAAGTGGAAAAGAATACCGTCATCCATGCTAAGGTTGATGACCGTGAACTGGCAAAGGTAAACCAATGTTCTGCCGACCACATCAAGGCAGAGAAAAAACTTTTGGAGGAACATAGTAAAAAGTTAGCCAAACACCTTCAAAAGAATGAAGGTATTTGGCTATCAAGTTTTTGGACGAAAATTATGATGTCCTTTTTTATATTTTACACTATTCTACTTCTTATTTACGCTTACATAAAATAAAGTCCAAAGTATATATTGGATATTGTAAAATCCCTAAAAATAGGTATTGCCGGATAAATTTAAGCCCCGTACATTTACAGAAACAAAATCAGAAACATTGTTCATTATAAATGCAAGTGCTGAAAGAGGACATACGGGGTCGGATATTGACGATTGCCAGGCAGCAATTCGAGAAGAAAGGCTATTCCAAAACTTCCATGCGCGAAATAGCGGAGTTAGCTGGGGTTGGTGTCGGGAATATCTATAACTACTTCACAAGCAAAGATGAATTATTCCGTGAAGTGGTCCGTCCTGTTTTGTGTGCTTTGGAAGCCATGCTGCAAGAACACCACGGCATACGGGGCGAAGATATTATGATGATGCGGTCGGAAAAATACCTGAAATCCTGCATTGACGAATATGTTTCGCTTATAGACAAACACCGTTCGCTAATGGAAATACTGTTGTTCCGTGCGCAAGGTTCTTCATTGGAACGCTTCCGTGAGAATTATACCGACCGTTCCACGGAATTGGTTAAGGCGTGGTTCGCGTCCATGCAGCGGAAACATCCCGAAATCAATACGGCTGTGTCCGATTTTATCATTCATTTGCATACGGTATGGATGTTCACGATGTTCGAGGAGCTATTGATGCATTCCGTACCCCGGCAAGAGATGGAGGCTATTTTGCACGATTATATTCTGTTTGAAATCCAAGGTTGGAGGGCTATTATCAAGATATGAGATACAGACAACGTACATACGAACATTCAACCGCATCAGAACGGTTGGTAAGGAGGAAATCTTCACGGAGGTTTCCTCCTTTTTTTATGAACAATTCTGAATATCGTTCACTATTAAACACTCCAAAAATATGAGACAGAAATACGAGTTTAAGAGTATTGTAGCGGAAACATTGCTTATTCCGCTATACATGAGAGCCAAAGAAAGTCGCCGGAATAATCCCATTCTATATGACAAGGCTGCGGAATGGCTGGCGGACAGTTTGGAATACGATTATTCCCAGTTCGACGGGGCAAAGTTGAGCGAAGTGGGATGCGTGGTGCGTGGATGGTATTTTGACTGCGCTGTGCGCCGATTTATTAAAGCACATTCGCATCCGGTCGTGGTCAATGTGGGATGTGGACTGGATACCCGTTTCCAGCGTATCGGAAGTCAGAAAGCAGTCTTTTATGATTTGGATTTGCCTGAGGTCATTGCTCTACGCCGGGAATTGATACCCGAACAGCCGGACAATGTCTATATTGAAGCGTCTTTGTTGGAGACCGACTGGATGGATGACCTGCGCCGGAAGCACCCCGAAGCAGAATTTATCTTCATCGTGGAGGGGGTACTGATGTACTTCTACGAGAAGCAAGTAAAATCCTTCCTGCATCACGTGGCAAACCGTTTCGGGGGAGGTGAATTGTGGTTTGACGTGTGCGGCACGATAATGAGCCGACATGGTGTGAAGCCCGATTCGCTCCGCAAACACGAGGCTCAAATCCGTTCCGGCATAAGCAACGGGTATGTGGTGGAACAATGGGAACCGTCTTTAAAGCTCATTGAACAGGCTAACTATATGAAGTTCTTCCGTTCACGCTGGGGATTCTTCTTCGGGCAGATATTGGGGCGCATCCCTTGGCTCTGCTACAAATTCAGTTCATTGCTCGGATATAAAATCACATCAAAATAGCGTAATAACAATGGAAAAGTCAAAAAAGAAAAAAGGTTTGTCCCGTCTGTTCGAGATAGCGGGACAAAGGAAAGGTCTGCTTATATTAGCAGGTCTGCTGTCGGCTGGCAGCGCGGTGTGTATGCTTGTGCCTTATTGGGCAGTTTATGAAATTTTGAAAGAGTTGCTGTCGAATGGCTCCAATCTTTCCGCTTTGGACGGAACGGACATGATGCGTTGGGGATGGATTGCATTTGGAGGGCTTGTTGGCGGATTGATATTGCTCTATGCCGCCCTGATGTCCTCACATGTGGCTGCATTCCGTATCTTGTATGGGTTGCGTGTCCGTCTGTCTGAACATATCGGCAAACTGCCTTTGGGATATTTGAACAATACCTCTACGGGAGCCATCAAGAAAACAATGGACCAGAATATCGAGAAAATAGAGGGCTTCATCGCCCATACCATTCCGGATTTGGTCAATGTAATGGCAACGGTAGTGGTAATGCTGGTCATCTTTTTCTCGCTGGATGTGTGGCTGACAGTCGTGTGCCTGGCCGTTGTGGTGCTTAGCTTATTCCTGCAATTTTCCAATTTCATGGGAAAAAGGGCAAGGGAGTTCATGGGTATCTACTACGATGCACAGGAAAAGATGAGCGCATCAGCTGTGCAGTATGTACGGGGAATGCCCGTCGTCAAGATATTCGGGCAAAGCGTCCGTTCGTTCCGTCAGTTCAATGCCGAGATTCAGGCATACAAGACATTCGCCTTGAAATGCTGTGACACCTACCAGAACGGGATGATTGCCTTTACCGTCTTGCTCAATTCGATGGTAACGTTTATTCTTCCTATGGGCATCTTGCTGATGCAAGCCAGTCCGCAATCCTTGTCATTGGCGGTAGTATGGCTGTTCTTCATTATCATGGGACCGGGTATGGCTTCTCCCGTTTATAAACTGACATTCTTGGGAGGTAATACGCGCGACATCGATGAAGGTGTAAACCGTATCGACCGCATACTTGAAAAGAAACCTGTGCCGGAGCCGGTACATCTGCAAGTGCCTGCCGCTTACGATGTGGAATTTCGCCATGTGTCATTCTCCTACGAGAACACAGAACAGGGAACACGGACGGAAGCCCTGCGTGATGTCAGCTTCATTGCATCACAAGGAAAGATAACCGCCCTTGTCGGTCCGTCAGGAAGCGGCAAATCAACGGTTGCCAACCTGATACCCCGGTTCTGGGATGTGGAGCAAGGGAAAATATGTATAGGCGGTGCAGATATACGCCAAATACCTACCGCAAAACTGATGGACATGGTTTCATTTGTATTTCAAGACACTTTCCTTTTTTACGACACATTATATGAGAACATTGCCGTAGGTTCTCCTGATGCCACGAAAGAAAAGGTGATAGCCGCTGCGAAAGCTGCCCAATGCCACGATTTCATAGAGCGTTTGCCGCAAGGCTACGAAACAAGGATAGGCGATAAAGGTGTATTCCTGTCCGGCGGTGAAGCCCAACGGATATGTGTAGCTCGTGCCATATTGAAGAATGCTCCGATACTGGTGCTGGACGAAGCCACTGCCTTCGCTGACCCTGAAAACGAGCATAAAATGCAGATGGCTTTGCAGTCGCTGATAAAGGACAAGACGGTCATTGTGATTGCCCATCGCCTTTCTTCCATCATCTCCGCACATCAGATTGTCGTCATGAAAGAAGGACGCATTGTGCAATGCGGAAAACATGAACAGCTGTCCGTGACGGAGGGTGTATATAAAAATATGTGGGATGCCTATACGAGCGCATACCATTGGACATTGAACAAAAACTAAAAGCAATATGAGAAAGAAGAATTTCTTAAACAAGGTCTTGCAAAACACAAGTTGTCCGCAAGGATTTTGGGGACGGATGATTTTGCGAGGAATGAATTGTTTTCATGCATCTTTAGCTAATCGTGGCATGAAGCAAGTGGAATGGCAGCCGAATTGGAATGTTCTTGATATAGGCTGTGGCGGTGGTGCGAATTTGAAACGTTTATTGAATTTATGTCCAAAAGGAAATATCTACGGCATAGACCTGTCAGAAGAAAGTGTTTCATTCGCCCAAAAGTACAACGAAAAAGACTTGAATAAAAGATGTTTCATACAACAAGGGAATGTTTGTTCATTACCTTATGAGGATGGATTCTTTAATGCTATCACGGCTTTTGAAACGGTCTATTTCTGGTCGCCTGTAAACATAGCGTTGTCTGAAGTGGCGCGTGTTCTCCGAGAAGGAGGTTGTTTCCTTATTAGTCTGGAAGCGAGCGACCCCGAACTTGGAAAAATGTGGACGGAACGGATAGATGGTATGGTTGTCTATACTCCGGCAGAATTGGAAGAACGGTTGCATGAAGTCGGATTTTCATCCATCAGAACAATCCGTAAAAAGGAAGAAATACATATTATAGCATATAAATAAAATAAGATATGAATGCAATAAAGAATATTACAATAGGTCACACGGAAAGACTTTACAAGCCGGTGGGTTACACCATGCTTGCCAACTTAGTGAATATAGTACCGTTTTGTCTTTCTATAGAAGCGATACGTATCATTTTCAGTGCAGTTGACGGGAGCGGACAGCCGCTTGAAACGACCCGCCTGTGGTGGATATTCGGCATTATGGCTGTTTATATGCTGGTCATGGCTTTGGCAGAACGGGCATCCTACCGAGCCAATTTTAGAGGAGCATACGAGATGAGCGCTTCGGGACGTTTGTCACTGGCGGAACACCTGCGAAAACTCTCGTTAGGCTTTCTGTCAAGGCGTGACCCCGGTGATTTGTCGTCCATGCTTGTTACGGACTTCATGATGGCAGAAACCGGAATTTCGCATCACCTGCCCCAACTTATGGGTGCCATAGTCATGCCCGTACTGGCTTTTGCTTCATTGATATGGATAGACTGGAGGATGGCGGTCAGTATGTTTGCGGCCTTGCCGTTTGCCATGCTTGTCCTGTGGGCAAGCACAAAAGCACAACGAAGTCTAAGCGGCAGGCAAATTCAAGCGAAAATCAATGCAGGGAACCGGTTGGAAGAATACTTGCAGGGTATTCGGGTAATGAAAGCGTACAATCTGATAGGTGACCGCTTTGTCAGGTTACGCGATGCGTTTGCAGAACTTCGCCGTGCTTGCATCCGTCAGGAAGCCTTGTTAGGCCCGTTCGTCTTGTTGAGCATCACTTTGGTACGTGCCGGGCTGACAATGATGGTATTATGTGGAACTTATCTTCTGTTGGGAGGAAAACTTTCAATCCTTGTATTTGTGCTGTTCCTTGTGGTCGGTTCTCGTGTGTTCGACCCGCTGACTTCCGCCCTGACAAACTTTACCGAGTTCCGCTATTTTTCCATTGCCGGTGGACGCATCCTTTCCTTGATGAACGAGCCGGAGATGAAAGGAGAACAGCAATCCCCGGCAGCGGGCGACATCCGGTTTGAACACGTATCGTTTGCCTATCAAGACAAGGAAGTGTTGCATGATATAAACATTACGCTCCCGAAAAACTCCTTGACGGCTCTTGTCGGACCTTCGGGAAGCGGGAAAAGTACGGTGATGAAGCTTTGCGCCCGTTTCTACGACCCACAGAAAGGATGTATCTTTTTCAATGGTGTTCCGATGAATGAGATAAATCCAGAAAGTCTGATGAGCCACATCTCTATGGTATTTCAGGATGTTTATCTGTTTCAGGACACCATACGCAATAATATCCGCTTTGGTAAAACTGACGCGACGGAAGAAGAAATTATAGCCGCAGCTAAAAAAGCCTGTTGCCATGACTTCATCATGCGGTTGCCCAAAGGATATGACACCTTGGTAGGCGAAGGAGGGTGTACCCTTTCGGGCGGAGAAAAGCAATGCGTATCCATAGCCCGTGCTATTCTAAAAGATGCGCCAATCATTCTGCTTGACGAAGCAACCGCCTCACTTGACCCCGAAAATGAATTAGAAGTGCAAAAAGCAATCGATTCGTTAATCAAGGGACGTACCGTTATCGCCATTGCCCACAGGCTTAAAACTATAAAGGATGCCGACCAGATTATTGTCTTGGACAACGGACGGATAAAGGAAGAAGGCACACATGATGACCTTGTCCGAAATGAAGGGCTGTACGCTCATTTATGGAATATTCAAGAAAGCATTTCCGGCTGGAAACTGTAATTGTAAAATGGACTGAAAATGGAATTAATGTTTTAATACTTCCTTTTCAGTCCATCTTATATGTGAATGATTTACTCCTTTAATTGACATAATAAGAATTTTTCCAAACTTGTTTTATCTGGCAACTGAAGCATGTAAGTAGAAACAAACAGTTGGTTACTCATTCCGGCTATGGCAAACACTACCTGTTTATATGAAATAATAGATAACCCGTTGGCGGAATTAATTTAGTGCGTACTTAATTCTGCCAATAGGTTTGTTATTAATATAGTTGGCGTATTGTGATACGGTCAGCGCACTAATTTTGCCAATGATTCTGGCAAACAAACCGTTCGTTATTTTAGCATAGTTCCTGATGATTAGAAACTGGTCAGACAATTGAGAAAATATCGTTTCAATCCTCTTGCGGGCTTTGGCAAAAGGGATGAAAGTCGGTTTCCAATCCTTTTGATTCAGCCGGTAAGGACATTCAAGCCTGATATGTGCCGTCTCAAAGAGGTCGAGCTGTACGTCTGCCCCGATATATCCTTTGTCTCCATAAATGCTGCAATTATGATATTCCAGCTTTATGTCTTTCATGTAATTGAGGTCATGCACACTCGCCTTTGACAAGTCATAGGAATGTACGATCCCACTTAACCCACAGACGGCATGAAGTTTATAACCAAAATAATATGTGTTTTGCGAAGCGCAATAGCCGAAATCGGGAGCCTTGGAAAAATCTCCCGTCTGTCCCATCTTGCAGCGTTTCCCCCTTGCGAGACGACAGACTTCTACCGGCTTGGAGTCCACAAGGAAGAAATCCTCACCGCCGTCCATCTTCAAGCTTCGCACAGCCCTGTGGTTTTCTTCCTGCGGTCATTGAATTGCCTGCGCGATATGAGATTGGGGATTTGTTCCTTGTATTCTTGCAACTTGTAATCAAAAAGCCATTTCTCGCTATCGATGCTTTCCGATTCTGCCGCTAAGGACAATGCTACCACATCCAAATCCGAGAACTTTGGAACCGGACCACAGCGGACAATATTTCCTTGGTCATTAACGAGATTATTGGAAAATTGCTTGCATATCTCAAGTATTCTGACGAATTTTGTGTATAAGTTGTGCATACGATGATTTAAACTTAATGATTTGAGCAACACTAAGTTAATAAAAATCAGAGATATGCGCAACTTTTCAAGCATAATCTTTAATTCATTTAATTCCGCCAACGGGTTTTCATAATATTTATATAAAATATGCGGTTGCTGATATAGTTGATCACATTAATTATAATATAACCCGTCACTTTTTGAGATTATCTATGAAGAACTGCGATATCTGACGCATAAGGTGATTGCGGGTGTTTCCACCGTAAATGCTATGATTACGGTTTACATAGAAATTTTCCTTGAAGTCCTTATCTGCCTGCACAAGAGCCTCACTGTATTCAAATACATTCTGTGGATGAACATTGTCATCAGATAAACCATGACACAGAAGCAGTGCTCCATTAAGTTTGTCGGCACGTTCTATAGGGTTTATCGCATAGCCTGCCGCGTTCTCTTTGGGCGTACGCATATAACGCTCGGTATATACCGTGTCGTAATACTTCCAGTTTGTAGGAGCCGCTACAGCCACTCCTGCCTTGAACACATGCCGACCTTCACTCATACTCATCAGAGTATTGAATCCTCCATAACTCCATCCCCATATACCTATATTATCTTTGTCTACATAAGGCAGTGTGGACAGATATAAGGCTGTTTCAACCTGATCTTTGGACTCTAAATCACCAAGGCGCAAATAAACACTTTTCTCAAACTCAGAACCACGGCCTCCGGTACCTCGTCCATCTACACAGACAACAACAAATCCCTCTGAGGCAAGATAATAATCGAACGCACCACCCTGCCCCATAGATCCGGCATTCCATGAATTGACAACCTGCTGACTGCCGGGGCCACTGTACTGGAACATAACGACCGGATATTTACGCGAGTCATCGAAATCAGCCGGCTTAACCATCCATCCGTCGAGTCTCACTCCTTCCGAGGTTGTAAAAGAGAACGTCTCCTTTTTCGTGAATCCGTATTGCTGTATGGTCTGTTTCAACTCATGGTTATCAAGAATAGTAGATAGTATCTTGCCGGAATTATTTCTCACAGTATATACATACGGAGTGTTATAGTCACTCCACGTATTTATGAAATATTTAAAATCTGCCGAGAAAATAGCACTATTCCATCCGTCCTGTTCCGTAAGCCGTTCTGTTTTTCCATTTTTATGCGCCACATATACCTGACGGTCATGCGCATTTAATGCAGCAGACTGATAATACACGTCTCCGGTAGACTCATCGTATCCATAAATGGCAGTAATGTCATGATTCCCATCACCAACCTTACGAACGAGCTGTCCGTTCATACCATATATATATATGTGCATATAACCATCGCGATCACTCGGAAGCAGAATCGTGCTCTTACCGATTATCGTTCCCTCGATGGCCTCTTCTTTCACATATTTCGGAACATTTTCCTTTATGATAAGCTGCGATACCGTACTTCTCGGATTCACCGCATAAAGGCACAACTCATCCTGATGGCGGTTGAGAGTATATACTATGATTTTCTGAGCGTCTGAAGTCATCTTTATACGCGGTATGTAACTGTCTTCAGAAACCGGAACCTGCAGCTTGCGGGTTTTGTGGGTCTTTATCTCATAGCTCCATACGCTTACGATGGAATTATCATGTCCGGCCTTCGGATATTTGTAAGAGTAATCACCGGGATAATCCTCATATTCACCAAATGTAGGATTGCTGCCCTTAAAATACTGAAGAGAATAATTTCTGACTTTTGTCTCATCATACTTTATCCAACATATCATAGAACCGTCTGCATTGAAAACCAATGAGCGTGACAATCCGAATTCCTCCTCATTAACCCAATCAGGGATTCCGTTTATGATTTCATTTTTCTTTCCATCCTTTGTAACTTCGCTCTCAGCATTATCATACAGAAGTTTGACAAGATGTATATTATTGTCGCGTACAAAAGCGACCTGCATACCGTCTGGAGACCATGTCGGAATCTGCTGCGGTCCGCCGTCAGAAAGTCTTTCCAACTTATGACTGCTGATTGTGTATATGTAGTATACCGCCTTAAAAGAACGGCGGTATATACGTTCTGTCTGAGTCTGAATAAGCATACGCTTTCCGTCAGGAGACATAATATAGCCGTCAAATTCTTTTATTTTCTCTCCCATGGTGTTGTTTACGTCAAAAAGGATTTCCTCGGTCTTCCCTGTGCGAAAAGAACACTTCAGTATCTGCTTTTTATCGTCACTTATCCTTACATACATATCCGTACCGTCAATAGGATCAATGCCGCTGATTGTCTTGGCTGCAAACTTACCGCCAGTTATATCACTAATGGTTATTTTCTCCAATGCCGCCATATTCGTAACAGCCATAAACAATGTAACACAGATTGTCAATAATTTTTTCATTATAGTATTTTCAAAAGATAAACTAATGCAAAGATAGTTTTTTTTTCTTACTTTTGCATTATACATTGTATTAAAAGATATTTAATGAAAACACTTCCATACAACGACTTCGGGAATTGGATAAGAAAGATGTTTCCGTTCCGTGTTCAGAAAATATCAGTTGACGCAGGATTCACATGTCCCAACAGAGACGGACGACTGTCTGTCCACGGATGCACCTACTGTGACAACCGCACTTTCAGCCCATCATATTGCAACAGGAACAAGCCAATAAGAGAACAGATTGAAGAGGGAAAGGCTTTTTTCTCACGCAAATATCCTGACATGAAATATCTGGCATATTTCCAATCTTTCACAAACACATACGGAACCGTTGAGGAACTGAGACAAAGATATGAGGAGGCACTTTCCGTAGAAGATGTTGTCGGACTTGTTATCGGAACGCGTCCCGACTGTGTGGATGAAGAGAAACTTGACTATCTGGCGGGTCTGAACAAAAACCACTTCGTCATCGTTGAATACGGAATAGAAAGCGCGAATGATGACACATTGCGACGCATAAACAGAGGGCATACGTTTGAAACGTGCAAAAAGGCAATAAAACAAACAAAAGAAAGAGGCATTATCACCGGAGGGCATATAATAATAGGATTGCCCGGTGAAGACCAAAAGGAAAGCCTCAGACAGGCACCTATAATATCAGAATGCGGACTGGACATTCTGAAAATACACCAGATGCAGATAATCAAAGGTACAAGACTTGCAAGAGAATACATGGAAAAACCGTTTCATCTGTACAGCGTGGACGAATACATTCAGTTAATATCCGAATATATCCAACATCTAAACAAAGACATTATCTTAGAACGCTTTGTAAGCCAGTCGCCCAAAGAACTGTTGATTGCGCCAAAATGGGACATTAAAAATTACGTGTTCACAAACCGTCTTATAAAAGAAATGATATCTTCGGGCTCATATCAGGGCAAACTGGCTCATAAGCAAACGATGTAATTAACATCAGACAGAAAAAAGAGAGGACGATATTCTACACCCACTGATTATATTACTCCAATAATTCAATATAAAACACGTAAGAGCATTGTCTGCGTAAAAGAACTACGATAAAGCAGACAACTCAATCCGTAAAAATGAAATGACAGAGACAACACTTTACTGATGGCATTTTCACGACACTGAAAATATACAAGATTCATATTCCTCGTATATAATGCATTATTTGTTTTTCCAATCACCAAGCTTAAATTCTTCTCAAACAAGCTAATAATACAGAATAATTGCTTAACTTTGTCTCGGATAAAAACATAGCGATTGAAGTTTGTGATTATTTATATATCATAACACTATAAAGCCACAACGTTTCTCGCTAATTCCAATAGTTTGCAGATACACACGATTTGTCGAACTAATACAAATGATTAATACAAATGATTGACAGTTCTGTTTTTCAAGATAAAATAGCGACATATTATACTCTTGGTTGCAAATTGAATTTTTCTGAAACATCAACATTTGCACAAATGTTGAGTGACATGGGGGTCAGACAGGCAGAAACAGGGGAAGCCGCTGACATATGTCTGATAAACACATGTTCCGTGACAGATGTGGCAGACCATAAGTGCAGACAGGCGATAAACCGCATGGTGCGGAACAACCCAGGCGCACTCGTCGTTGTAACCGGATGCTACGCACAGCTGCAACCGGAGAAAATCAGCAAGATGGATGGAGTGGACTTAGTACTTGGTGCGAATGAAAAAGCTTCTTTAATTGATTTTCTCAATGATGCATGGACGAAGAAACAAAGTCTGAATGTCAACACACCGTCTAAAGACTCTAACTTGCATAATTATTTTTCTGTCAGCACAAAGGATATAAAAACATTTACGCCCTCATGTTCGAGAGGCAATCGCACCCGCTATTTCCTTAAAGTGCAAGACGGATGCGACTATTTCTGCACATATTGCACAATTCCTTACGCAAGAGGATTCTCACGTAATCCTGATATCGCCTCACTTGTCATGCAAGCCCGTAATGTTGCTGAAGCTGGAGGCAAAGAGATTGTTCTGACCGGCGTCAATATAGGTGATTTCGGAAAGTCTACAAATGAAAGTTTCATCGATCTTGTCGAAGCTCTCGACAAGATCGAGGGAATTAAAAGATTCAGAATCAGTAGTATGGAACCGGACCTTTTAGATGACAAGCTTATTGAATACTGCTCAAAAAGTAGAGCTTTCATGCCCCACTTCCATATCCCACTGCAAAGCGGCTCAGACGAAGTGCTGCGCCTTATGCACAGACGCTACGATAAAAAACTGTTCGCTCACAAAATTAAGGTTATAAGACAACTCATTCCGGATGCATTCATTGGAGTGGACGTTATGGTAGGTTGCAGAGGCGAACACCCTGAACATTTTGAGGAGTGCTACGAGTTTCTTGAAAACCTTGATATCACACAACTTCATGTATTTCCATACAGCGAGCGCCCGGGAACATCAGCATTGAGAATTCCTTACACTGTATCAGAAAAAGAAAAGAAAGAGCGATGCAGGCGTCTGTTGGAACTTAGTGAGACTAAAAGACAAGCGTTTTATGAGAGGCATATTGGAACAAATGCGGAAGTATTGTTCGAGAAAGCAGCAAAAGGAAAAGCCATGCATGGATTCACACGCAACTATATTCGCGTGGAGCTTTCCCCCTCAGACAACAATGAAATGTATGACAACCAACTGACAAATGTCAGATTAGATAACTTCAATATTAAAAAAACGGCATTGAAAGCAATTATATTATGAAAGTCGCTATTGTAATATTGAACTGGAACGGGAAAGCAATGATGCAAAAATATCTTTCCTCCATCATTACATGTTCGCCGGATTATGCCGGAATCATTGTTGCTGACAACAATTCGTCGGACGGTTCTATCGAATATCTGAGGGCGACATATCCAAACGTACAGACCATTATACTCGAAAAAAACTACGGCTTCGCAGAAGGCTACAACAGGGCATTGAGCCAGATTGAGGCTGAATATTATATGTTAATAAACAGTGATGTGGAAGTGACCTCCAACTGGCTGCAACCTCTTGTCTCATTCATGGACTCTCATACTGAATGTTCCGCATGCCAGCCCAAAATATTGTCCATGTACAATCGTGACTCGTTCGAATATGCGGGAGCAGCCGGTGGATTCATAGATAAATACGGTTATCCGTTCTGCCGTGGCCGTGTTTTCGACAAAGTTGAGAAAGACAACGGTCAATACGACAGTATTGCCGAGATATTTTGGGCTACAGGCGCATGTATGCTGGTCCGAAGCAGAGACTTCTGGAGCGCAGGAGGTTTTGACCCACGCTTTTTTGCACACAATGAAGAGATAGATTTATGCTGGCGTATGCAGATAACGGGAAGTAAAATATATTGCGTTCCTTCAAGCCATGTATATCATGTCGGCGGTGGTACATTGCCAAAGAGCAGTCCGATGAAGACCTACCTTAATTTCAGGAACAATCTGACGATGCTGTATAAGAATACAGACAGGTCTGACTTATGTAAAGTCATGTTCATGCGCTTTGTGTTAGATTATGTAGCTGCGTTCAAGATGCTGATAGCCGACCGTAACTATGCAGAGTTCAAGGCTGTTGTCAAAGCCAGACATGACTTCAACAAATGGCGTCCGGAATTCAAGAAAGCGCGCAATGACATTCAGAAAAACCGGAGGGTAAAAAAAATAGCAGGTCTGTACGGTAAATCATTGTTGTGGCAATTTTATTTTAAAGGCAGACATAAATATAGTATGATGCCAAATATTTAAGAACTTTTGCCATTTTATTCAGAAAAAGCATACCAAAATAAAACAAACTGTTAAAAATTTAACTTGTTTTAGAAATTTATTTGGTATGTAAAATAAATTTTAGTATATTTGTATATATTTATTGCAATTTCATATCTGTATCGGTGAAAAGTCTATACTATATTATATCATGCACCATCCTGTTTCTGTTCGTATCATGCGGACTGAAATTGAAACAGAATGATGACAGAAATGCAAATGAGCGTATTGAGGTAAGGCGATATGATCTGACAGAAACGCGTTATCTCACTACCGGAGATTTTGCCGCACTACAGCAATTGAATACAGACTATCCAAGAGAAACACGCATACTGATAGAGGACATTCTGCAACTTGGAGAAATAAGCGATCCGGAGATAAACAGCAAGTTCTTGAATTATTATCAGGACTCCATCCTGCAAAGAATCATTTCGGATGTAGAACTGCAATACGCCGACATGGATGATGTCAACAAACAGCTTACCAAGTCGTTCAGAAAACTAAAAAAATTGATTCCTGACATGAAAATGCCCTATGTCTATTCTCAGATTGGAGCATTGAATCAAAGCATCATTGTCGTTGACAGTTCCATCGGCATATTTCTTGACAAATATCTTGGAGCCGATTATCCTCTCTACATAAAATTTTATACACAAGAACAGAGAAAATACATGTCTCGCGAATATATTGTGTCTGATTGCATGAGTTTTTATCTTTTAAGTCTTTATCCATATAAATTACTTAAAGACAATTCAAGAAAAAGCCGGGAAATTCACACATCAAAAATAATGTGGGCGGTTAATACGGCTGTTGGAAGAAAAGTATTTGACACAAAATATGTCAATAAGATTGAGAAATACATGAGTTCACATAAGAGTTTGACACTTGACGAGTTATTGAAATCAGACGATATACTGATGTGATTAACCCATGTATACATGGTAAAATGAAATTTTGATACAACACCGGCTTTATTGTGATTTCATCGGACTCACGTAATCTACAGATACACATAATTCATATAACTCACGTAATTTTAGTAGAACAAAATAGAATTTACGTATAACGTCAAGTCGCTGAGAATCGTGCAAAAGCGAACAGACATCAGCCGGATACGTATAAACGAATTTCTGACACGCCAGCATAATACATCGTACATCAGCATATTGCATGTCTGATGACTACAAAAATAAATATGTATATTACAAAAAAGCCTTTTTCGTGTGACGGAAAAGGCTTTTTGAGAGTGCAATAAAGGCTATATGGGAGCATCAAAAAGCCTTTTCTGAAGCAGCATTTTGCGTACAGAGCAAAGAGAATAGCACACGATGTTTCTGAAAAAGAGCAAAACACAGGATTTTCAGACAAAAAACATGATAGAGAGTACGTACTATTACAAAACAAGGAGGAGATAAAAATATCGGGTGAAAAGCCTTTAATCCGCCAATAGAATCATTTTATCCATAAAACGGTACAGTCGGATGCAACGAAAGGCAGCTTTTAAATAAAATGATAAATTCTACTTTGCTGAAATTTTTTGTCAATATTTTTTACTTCACGGTAAGCCGTAATGCCAGAGGATTTTCATTGCATAACCGCATCAATTATTGCCGGATATTATGTCGTTGCATTATATTTTCCATCGTATGCCGTGGCACCAATGTCACCGGAATACATGCTATCTGCTTCTTGTCACCGCCAAGTGAGAATGCGTATTGGCTAAACACTGTATGCACTTAACGGAACAATATAAGTCTGACGCGTTACATCCAGTCAGGAGGAATATAACATTATCTTTATCAATAACCGTTTATGTATATTTGGCTACAGGTGAACTTAGTGCTATTACGGCATAAAACATATGTAAGACCATATAGTTGCATAACCTAAATCTCATTGCGAACCCACATATGTATAGCATGACAATATACCAAAAACTCTTTAAACGGAAGCATAATTGTACTTTATCCGTATTTAGCACCGCCCTCCGGCAGACTATTTCATGCCATTATCTGAGCTGTTACGTATTATATAAAAAAATGGATTGTAACAAGATGAGGGCAAAAATGCAGCAGAGAAACTAAGCCTGATGCCATATTCGGATTTAAGCGAATCTGATTTTCGTAGTTCTTTGTGGAACATGAAAGTCCTATCAAAAATTTATTGTGGTGTATCAGAAGATTACGAAACGAAAAGAGTTTTATAATTAGTATAAAGACAGGTTTTCCACTTTTAGTAAGGCACTTGTAAACTACATGTCATACAGAAATGTATGTAAATCATTTGACATATGACGGTTTATAATTAAAGAGGGTGTATCGCTCATTTGGACACACCCTCTTTGCTTGCTATTCTATATCCACATGCTGTGGCAAATGGAATTCGTAAGACTTGTCGAACACTTGTTCCACTTTATTTATCTCAAGGAATGTTGTACCGCCATTCTCACCAAAACTTCCACTCAAATATGCTATTTTGTCATCCAAATTGATGTAGCCTTTCTGCCGTAACATTCTGAGTGCGGCGATGAACATATATTCCGGAGAATTATGTTTTTTCTGATATATAGGCGTAACTCCGAAGCTAAGATTAAGCCATCTCTGTGTTTTTTCCTTATAACATATTGCCAAGATTGGCGTCGGACCACGGAATGCGGCAAGATGACGTGCTGTCTCGCCGGACTCACTGTCAGTAATAATTCCAGCCACACCGAGTTTGCGGGTTGCGTCGATGGCTGAGTGCGCGAGAAATTCCCGTTGAGTGCACTTATCGTTCATCGGCACCTCGAATGCCTCTATGTTTGCTCTGTCACGCTCAGCCTGCTCGGCTATTGCCGCCATCGTCTTCACAGCTTCCAACGGATATTTGCCGTTTGCCGTTTCTCCGCTAAGCATCAATGCGTCGGTATTCGAATATATGGCGTTTGCGATGTCCGTTACCTCGGCACGTGTAGGCCGTGGATTGTTTATCATCGTATGAAGCATCTGAGTCGCCACAATAACAGGCTTTTTCTTGACCACACATTTATTTATTATCTGTCGCTGTATTCCGGGAATCCTCTCAAGAGGAACCTCGATTCCAAGATCGCCACGCGCTATCATGACACCATAAGACACATCGATAATATCATCTATATTGTCAACACCCTCCTGGTTCTCTATCTTCGAAATTATCTTTATATCACTTCCGTGCTCATCCAGAATTTTCTGTATGGCAAGAACGTCATCGGCAGATCTTACAAAGGAATGAGCGATAAAGTCAATATCAAGTTCTATAGCAAGCAATATGTTGTTATAGTCACGTTCTGTTATTGCGGGAAGATTTATGTGTTCTCCCGGCACGTTCACACTCTTGTGCGCACCGAGCACTCCGTCATTCTGCACTTGAGCCACAAGCATAGGTCCCGTGTTTTCAATGACCTTCATGTCGATTTCACCGTCGTCAAACAAGATGTCGTCACCGACTTTTATATCTCTTGTGAAATCCTGATAACTTACATTTATAATGTCGTGCGTGGTGTCCATAGCCGGACGTCCGAAAATCTTCACGACGTCCCCGGTTTTATAATGTATAGGATCCTTTACGTCTGTAGTACGTACTTCCGGACCTTTTGTATCTATCATCAAAGCTATATGAGACGATACAGCACGCACATTCCGCACAATTTCCCTTATTCCGTCCGGTGTGGCATGAGCTGTATTCATTCTTACCACATTCATTCCGGCAAAAAACAACTTACGTATAAAATCCTGAGAGCAACGCCTGTCACTTATAGAGGCGACGATTTTTGTCTGTTTCATAACATCTGATTTATTTTATATCATACATAATGACATGCAAAGTTAAGAAAAAGAAAGTAAAAGACTGTCTTTTAACAAGAAAATAATCACGCATTATGAACAATGTCCGCAACGTACATATAAATGTCTGAAAAACAAGATGTTGATTATTGTGACAATGCGATTTAATCCAAAAAAAAACAATAATATATTTGTTCAACGCAAAAAAACTCGTATCTTTGCATTTCGAAAGAAAGAAACAAAAAAATTCACATAAATAAACACAAATGACAAAAGCAGATATAATCAATAAGATTGCCACCAGCACCGGTATTCCTAAAAAGGATGTAGCTGTTGTAGTTGAAAGCCTGATGGAGACTATAAAAAACAGTCTTCTCGAAAAAAAGGAAAATGTTTATCTGCGCGGCTTCGGTAGTTTTGTTATCAAACATAGAGCAGCCAAGACGGCAAGAAACATATTGAAAAAGACAACAATGATTATTGAAGCACACGACCTGCCAAGTTTCAAACCTGCAAAATGCTTTGTTGACAAAATGAAGGGTTGAAACGCATAAAGTCCATTTGATGTAACATCATTACAATAAATAATAAATAAAAATTAAAGCTATGCCAAACGGAAAGAAGAAAAAGGGACACAAGATGGCCACGCATAAGCGTAAAAAAAGATTAAGAAAGAACAGACATAAGAGCAAATAAAAACATTTCAGAACAATTGCTCTTATTAATTTGTTCAAGATGAGGGCGCGTCAATGCATCCGCTCAGGATTTTTGACACGCCCTTTTGTATTATACTACATTTTTGTTGTTTTGCGAAATACAATTTATAAGTTAGGTATAAAGAAGAAATGACAAGCGAACTTGTAATTGACGTCCAGCAGAAAGAAATATCCATAGCTTTACTCGAGGATAAACGACTCGTAGAATATCAGAACGAACCACGTTCCGTCTCTTACGCTGTCGGCAACATCTACATCGCGGAAGTGAAGAAACTGATGCCTGGACTGAATGCCAGCTTTGTAGATGTTGGTTTTGAACGCGATGCATTTCTCCATTATCTTGATATAGGCAGTCAGTTTCACTCATACGAAAAATATCTCAAACAGGTACAAAGCGACAGAAAGAAATTATATCCATTCAGTAAGGCAACAAGACTTCCTGACCTGAAAAAGGACGGGAGCATACAGAACACTCTCCGTAAGGGGCAGGAAGTTTTAGTTCAAATCGTAAAAGAACCTATTTCAACAAAAGGACCGCGCCTGACCGGAGAAATAAGTTTTGCCGGAAGATTTCTTGTACTTATACCATTTGGCGACAAGGTGTCTGTCTCAGCAAAAATAAAAAGCGGAGAAGAACGAGCGCGTCTCAAACAACTCATCAACAGCATAAAACCCAAAAACTGTGGCGTGATAGTACGGACAGTTGCTGAAGGAAAGCGTGTAGCAGAACTGGATGCGGAACTGAAAATCCTGACTAAAAGATGGGAAGACGCCATCATTAAAATACAGAAGACGCAGAAACGTCCCCAACTTGTATTTGAAGAAACAGGCAGAGCCGTTGCTCTTCTACGTGATTTATTCAATCCTACATACGAGAATATTTACGTAAATGATGAGGCGGTATTCCACGAAGTAAAGGATTATGTTTCACTCATAGCACCCGAGAAAGCAAAAATAGTAAAGCTGTATACAGGCAATGTACCTATTTTTGACAACTTCAATATCACAAAACAGATAAAGTCAAGCTTTGGCAAGACCGTCAACTATAAACATGGAGCATATCTCATTATAGAGCATACTGAAGCTTTGCATGTTGTGGATGTGAACAGCGGCAATCGCTCACATTCTGACAATGGTCAGGAGGCAAACGCTTTAGACGTCAATCTCGGTGCGGCGGACGAACTGGCAAGACAGCTTAGACTGAGGGATATGGGTGGAATAATCGTTGTCGACTTCATAGACATGAACCTCGCAGAAGACAGACAACTACTGTATGAGCGCATGTGCAAGAACATGCAGAAGGACAGGGCGAAACACAACATTCTGCCTCTAAGCAAATTCGGTCTGATGCAGATAACACGCCAGAGAGTGCGTCCTGCAATGGATGTAAACGTAGAGGAGACCTGTCCCACATGCTTTGGAAAGGGAAAAATAAAATCAAGTATTTTATTCACCGACCAGCTTGAAAGCAAAATTGACAGCCTTGTAAACAAGATTGGGGTGAAAACATTCTATCTGCATGTACATCCTTACGTTGCCGCATACATAAACCAAGGAGTATTCTCCATGAAACGTAAATGGCAATTGAAATACGGACTTGGTGTGCATGTGATACCATCACAAAAGCTTTCATTCCTCCAATACGAGTTCTATGATAACAAAAAACAGTACATAGACATGAAGGAGGAGATAGAGACTAAGTAAAGAATGACATTCTGAAACAAAAAAACAAACGGCCGCCTCTGCTTTAATAAAATAAACAGAGACGGTCATTTGCTTTATTATAGACGAAGCAATTTATATCATGATATTCTTATTCTCCATATTCTCTCACCATATCAAGAAAGTAACGATGCACACGATTGTCTTCAGTTAACTCAGGATGAAAAGACGTGACAAGCTGGTTCTCCTGTCTTGCCGCGACAATCCGACCGTCGCGCTCTGCCATGACGCGCGCGTTTCCATATACTCTCTTTATGTACGGAGCACGGATGAATACCATTGGAAAATCCTCTCCCACATCTTTCATACTACTTTTTACGTAGAAACTTCCAAGTTGTCTGCCATATGCGTTGCGGCAGACTTCTATCGACATGGTGGAAAGTCCCATTGATGAATTGCCGTTTTCCACTTGTTCTGCAAGCAATATGAGTCCGGCACATGTTCCCATAACAGGCAAACCTGAGATTATGGCGTTCCTTATAGGAACAGACAATCCAAGTTCATTAAGCAATTTTGACTGGACAGTACTTTCTCCCCCGGGAATGATAAGTCCGTCTTTTGGCTGGTTCCAATCAGACAACTTTCTTATTTCAAACACATCACATCCAAGTCCACGCATCATTAGCTCGTGCTCTATGAATGCTCCCTGTAGTGCCAATATCGCTATTCTCATATTAGTTATTTTCCGCGCTCCGCCATCAGTAAGTTTATTTCATCCTCGTTTATACCGACCATCGCCTCGCCCAAATCCTCGGAAAGCTCTGCGAGAATTTCCGGATTATCAAAATTGGTAACTGCCTTTACTATTGCAGAAGCGCGCTTTGAAGGATTTCCACTCTTGAATATACCAGAGCCGACAAACACTCCTTCCGCTCCCAACTGCATCATCAGCGATGCGTCTGCAGGTGTGGCGATTCCTCCTGCAGCAAAATTAACTACCGGCAACTTACCATTATCATGGACATAACGCACAAGTTCGTAAGCCACCTGAAGCTGTTTGGCAGACTCAAACAATTCGTCATCACGCATAGATACAAGTGTGCGTATTTCCTTCTGAATAAGTCTCATATGTCTTACAGCCTGCACCACATCACCCGTTCCGGGTTCTCCCTTTGTCCTTATCATCGTTGCTCCTTCAGAAATACGACGCAAAGCCTCGCCTAAATTTTTCGCTCCACACACAAACGGAACATCAAACTTGTTTTTATCTATATGATATAAATCATCCGCCGGGGACAAAACCTCGCTTTCATCTATATAGTCAATCTCCAGAGCCTGCAGTATCTGTGCCTCTGCAAAATGTCCTATACGACACTTTGCCATAACAGGAATGGATACGGCATTCTGTATTTGCTTGATGAGTTTAGGATCACTCATACGTGAAACTCCGCCTGCAGCACGTATGTCTGCGGGAATACGCTCAAGTGCCATTACCGCACAGGCACCTGCTTCCTCTGCGATTCTCGCCTGTTCCGGTGTTGTAACATCCATTATCACCCCACCCTTCAACATTTGAGCGAGATTTCTGTTCAAACTTTGTCTTTCGTTATTCATAACTTGTTTTATTCTGTTTGGTTCTTCTATATTCACTTGGGGCAGTTCCGGTCATCTTTCTGAAGAATTTTGAAAAATGAGCCTGCGAGCTGAAACTGAACCCGTATGCTATCTCCTGCACAGTTTTGTCGGATGACGACAACAACAGTTCCGCTTCATGACACAGATAATCATCTATGATGGTCTTCGGTGCTTTGCCTGCTATGCGCTTAGTGACCTGAGCCAGATAACGGCTGCTCACGTTCAGACTGTCCGCATAAAAGCGCACATCCCTGTTTGACTTGAAATGTTCCGCCACTTCATTCACAAACTCATTATAAAGCTCGCTCGCCCGTCCTATCAAATCCGTATGCGACAGGAAAGACTGATTCACATAATTATATGCCTTTGTCACGGCGTCATACAAATCATTACCTTTGCAATAGAAAGTTGCAATTGCAGACGAAAGATTACTGCTCATTCCATGACGGTCATACGAATTGTACATATCCGGAGTTGACACATATTTGCAAGAATCTTCCCCTCGCCTGACAAGAATATCCATGGAGTATTCCGCCATTGACGTTCCCTGCTGAAGCAACACTGCCTGGCAACCATAATTCAATATGTCACATGCGGCGTCAAACATATCCGAAGCCGAGGAAAGCTTCCTTCCTGTTATATATTCGGCACTTTTCTTCTTTATCGTAACAAGTGTGCATAATGGCAACAGGTTCTCTTTAATACAATCAACTGTATCGTCTGACATCAGTACATCACCGCAACTTGAGATAATGACCGGATCATAGATAACATACCGTGGTCTGTATTTTCTCAACGACCACGTTATACTCTGCACTGCGGCTGCACTGCGTATCATTCCAATCTTTACCGCCTGCGGCTGCACATCATTGACAATTGCCTCTATCTGTCCGGAAACCACTTCAGGAGGAATGTTATAGAAATCCTGTATGCCGATTGTGTTCTGCACTGTTATGGAAGTAATTACGGAAACGGCATACCCTCCCAAAGCCGATATAGTCTGTATATCTGCCTGCACACCGGCTCCGCTTGTGCTGTCAGAACCGGTTATCGTGAGAACTGTATTTCTGCGATTATCCTCCACTCTCTTAAATATTTGTTTGCCTGCAAAGGAAAATAAAAAAATAGACATACAGAAATTTTGTTCTCGTTTTGACAAGGAAAACGAGCGTTTGTATAAAGGTTTACATACAGCCGTGTTATTATTGCATATGCTGTATGATTTATATAAGAAGAGCGGAGGTTGCTATCAGGATTTCAAGGCAAGCTTACTTTTGGCTTAACTCATCTTTCCCCAGACAAATCAACAACTTCAGTAATAATGCAATATATACGAGTTCAATCTCACATTAATATAGACAGATACACTTCATGGGACACAAACAGCATACAATGCTTCATGAATATAAAACGGGTCAGTAGAAATTTAGTGGGGATAAATTTGTAAGAAAATCGAAAAGTCCTTTACTTTGCAGTATGGAAAAAGATTATTTGAATATGTTGGCCGGTATCGTACTGCCCACACAGATATTGGATTACTTTTCGATAGTTGGCATTGAGCAAACCACCGGAGAGATACACATCAGCCTGGACGAGAAGATGAATCCGGAACTAGGCAATGACGCGCACTTTGAGTCCAAAGGTTTTATGGAAGCCGTCAGCGTGACGGATTTCCCGATACGGGACCATAAAGTAATTCTGAAAATCCGTCGCAGGCGGTGGACAGACACACGTACGGGCAAGAGTTTCAGCATTCCGATAGACCTTGACGTTGTGGCCAGGGGCACCCGTTACTCCAAGGAATTTGGAGCTTTTTTAAAAGAGACGTATGGAGACGTCCCCTGTGACCTGCCATACGCTTGAGGAGTTCTATCACATAGACGGGCATACGTTCGAGAAGCAATACAAGGAAGTGCTGAGCGGTTTCCGACAGTGGGAGCAGTTGGAACATGCGGATGAATGGCTGCTGTTTCCGGACAATATCGGCCCTTGTCTGGCCATCGACGAATCCTCGCTTTCCAATGGTGAGCTGTACACGTTTGTAACCAACCGTGAGGCTCGCACGCGGGAGCAATCCCTGGTCGCCGTCGTTGCGGGAACAAAAGCCGAGGACGTGATCACCGTCCTGCAACGGATTGACGAAGAGCGTCGTAATGCCGTCGAGGAGGTTACGCTTGACTTGTCGGACTCCATGCGCAAGATTGTCCGGACGGCATTCCCCAAGGCCAGCCGTGTCATCGACCGCTTCCACATCC
>OLPC01000234.1_pt1 | contig 58669 bp, 63 predicted proteins | sample 1672341 | NCBI WGS metagenome assembly OLPC01 (sample SAMEA3136673, study PRJEB25190) | human gut metagenome | reverse complement strand
TAGTCGCCCGAATTTTTTCGGGCGACAGCACCTCACCTTTGACAAGGGAGGCAAGGATATAGTGCTTTTCGTGGGATAGTGCGGTTTTTTTGAAAAGTCGATGCGGTGCAGTTGCACTGATATACTCACGAAATTATTAATGAGACCTGTCGGCACGGAAACGGTTTTAAGCAGTGTTGGCGATATATTTCACCGGGTGGGCTTTAATAATCGGTTTATCTACAGACTGAAAGCCACAGTAAAAAACTGTGGCTTTTATTATTTACGTTAATACTTAAGCGGTTCGAGCTTTGTTAAATCGAATGGTGTTTCCTGATATACGCAGAAGTTGAGCCAGTTTGAGTACATAAGGCTTGCGTGACCTCGCCAAGTAAAGTGCGGCGTCAGCTTAGGGTTATCATCGGGGAAATAGTTATACGGCACTTCTATCGGTATGCCCTTTTCCACGTCACGCATATACTCATCCTTGAGCGTGTTCCTGTCGTACTCGGCGTGACCTGTAATAAAAATCTGTCTGTTCGTGCGGTCTGCAACGATATACGCTCCCGCAATGTCCGAATAGGCAAGCAGTGCAAGATTAGGATTAGTTTCAATATCTTCCATCTTTACACCTGTATAACGTGAATGGGGTACCATAAAAATATCGTCAAAGCCCTTGAGAAGCGGGTGGTTGATTGCATTTATCTTATGAGGGAAGATGCCGAACATCTTCTTGTCAAGCACCTGCTTCTGAATACCGTAATGATAGTACAGTCCTGCAAATGCCGCCCAGCAGATATGCACCGTGCTGAATGCGTGAGTTTTACTCCACTCCATTATATCGCACAGCTCCTTCCAGTAATGGACGGAGTTGAAGTCGAGCAATTCAACGGGTGCACCTGTTATAATAAGTGCGTCAAAATACTGCTCCTTTATCTGATTGAAGGTGGTGTAGAAGTTCACAAGATGCTCCTGCGAGGTGTTTTTCGGATTGTGGGTTTCCGTTTTCACAAGAGTAATATCCACCTGCAAGGGAGTGTTACTGAGCAGCCTTAAAAGCTGTGTTTCGGTAACTATCTTTGTAGGCATAAGGTTTACTATAGCGACCTTCAGCGGTCTTATGTCCTGTCGTGATGCTTTTTCATCAGCCATAACGAAAATATTCTCGTTGACAAGCGTGCTGAAAGCCGGCAGATTATTCGGTATTTTAATCGGCATTTACATCATCCTTTTCATTTCGTCATAATATTTGATTATACCACACGAAACGTATAAATGCAAGCAAAACAGATAATATCACCGAATTTTAAAAAGTTTTACAATAAGTGCGAAAGGTTTTTAAGACCTTACCGCACTTATTTTTTTATGGCTTTTGCCTATAACGAGGATAGAGCAACGCAGAGGTGCGACTCGAGCGCGTTATAGGATTTTAGCATAAGGGAATAGAGGGCGGGCGCGCCCGCCCTCTGCTCTCAAAACAAAATGAAAGGAGTAAACGTAATGACGTGCCGATACCTCACATACGAGGACAGAAAGAGTCTCGAGGCTCTTTACGCCGACAGCGTAAGCCTTACCGACATTGCCTCCGAGCTCGGAGTACACCTTGCCACCGTTTACAGAGAACTAACGCGCGGCGGCACGGGCGAACTTGACAAAAACGGGCGTAGCGGTTACAGCGCCGCACTCGGTCAAAAGCGCGTTAGCGAGAATTTCAAACGCCGCGGCAGACGAGCGGCAAATAATAATAAAACGGAGTGATTTTGTTATGAACAAGGTACGCAGAAAAGAATTGCAGGAACTCTACGACATTATCTCCGAGGCAAAAGACAGCCTCGAGATGTTGCACGACGAGGAGGAGGAATACAAGGACAATATGCCCGAAAACCTCCAAAGCTCGGAACGCTACGAAAAAGCAGAGGCGGCGGTAGACGCTCTCGACTCTGCCGTGTCCTCTCTTGAGGAGGCACTCGACTACATAGAGGAGGCGCAAGAATGACAGAGCAAAAAGAACGCCTCAAAAAACTATACGCCCTCGCCTTGCGCGGCGTTGGTGGAGAAAAAGAGCAAGCCCAGGCTATACTCGATAAACTGCTTAAAAAGTATGCTATGACGCTTGACGACCTCGACGACGAGGTTATACAAGAGTACGACCTTGAATACCACGGCAAAGAGCAAGACCGTATTTTAATGCAGACCGCATATAAAGTTACGGACGATAAAAACGCGTTCAACCACTTGCAATATAACCATAGCGGCAGAGCTTGCCGTACTCGCCTACGCGTGCGCTGCACCGCTGCTCAAAAGGCGGAAATAGAGTTTTTGTTTAGCTTTTATGTAAGGCTTTGGGAAAAAGAAAAAGAGGCTTTGCTACAAGCGTTTTTTCAAAAGCACCGAATTTTTGGAAATCTCAAAGACGGAGAAAGCGGAGCGGAGCTTTCTCCCGAGGGATTGTTAAAGCTCGAGCTTATGATGAAAGGGCTATCGGACGAACAGCCATTAAAGCAGCTCACGGACGGAGCGGCAAATAAATAATAAAACGGAGTGATTTTGTTATGGAAAATGTTTTAGAAAAAATGGAACGTATCGACGGTAAAAGAAAAATAGCTGATTTTATCGTTAAGCAAAAAATGGACTACGGCTTTAAGGTCAAGTATGCGACCATACGCGCCCGTGAATTTGTCCGCGAGTGCGATATGCGCGACCTTAATTATCACGTATCGGTAGGAGGATTAGACAGCATTACGCTTTTTCTCTTTCTTAAATCAATAGGTATTGACGCTCCAGGTATTAGCGTGTCGTACCTCGAGGACTTGAGCATACAGCGTATACATAAACAACTCGGCATAGAGCGGCTCGTTTCAGCGGTAAAGCCAGACGGCACGCGTTGGACGAAACCGCAAATAATACAAGAGTTTGGCTTTCCTGTTCTCTCAAAAGAAATCGCGGCAAAAATAGAAACTCTCGCAAACCCGACAGAAAAGAATAAAACAGTAAGGCACGCTATTATAACGGGCGAAACAGGAGAATACGGCGGCTTTCAAAAAAACAGCCGTATGAAAATGTCGCAAAAATGGCTTGAAAAATTCGGAGGCTACGCCAACGACTATGAGGGTACAAACTATCAAATACCAAATTTCAAGGTATCGTCGAAATGCTGTTACTATCTCAAAGAAAAGCCGTGCGACGACTGGGCGAAAGAACATAATAGCGTCCCATTCCTGGGGCTTATGGCGTCGGAGGGCGGACGACGTGCAAAATCTTTAATGATTAACGGGTGTAATTACTTCGGTAAGTCTACGATACGCTCCGCGCCCTTTGCTATTTTTTCACGACAAGACCTTTTGCAACTTGCCCTCGACTTAAACGTTCCCGTCCCCGAAATTTACGGAACTATCGAGAGGGACGAGGACGGGCAATTAAGAACTACGGGAGCGCAGAGAACGGGGTGCTCAATGTGCGGCTTTGGTATTCAGCTTGAAAAGCGCCCGCACCGTTTCGACCAACTAAAGGAGAGAAACCCGAAAGAATGGGAGTACTGGATGTATAAATGCTGTACCGACGAGCTTACGGGAGAAAAATACGGTTGGGCTCGGGTACTTGATTATATAGGCATAGGCTATTAAAAAGGAGGTATCGCAATGTGCAAACCCGTAAAGTGCCCGCAATGCGGACACGAATTTACACCCGAGAGGGCTATTAAATCGGGAGCTTGGACTCCCGAGGAGGACGAGCTGTTACTGAACAGCTACCAAAAGGAGCGGAAAACCATTGCCGAGCTCTCGGACGAGCTTAACCGTTCCCAGGACGCAACCCGCAACCGCTTATTTGTCCTCCGCGGCGGAGGCAAGCCTAAAGGCGTTACGGCAAGCGTGCAGCTCACAGCGAAAGAATACGACGAAATGAGAGCGGCACGCCAGGAAGTAAAGAGTGCCCGAAAGCTCGTAGAGCAAGCAAAGGACACCGAGCGCGAGCTTGCCGCCTTTTACGCTCTCGGTAAGCAGCTTATAAACGCAAGGCAAAACAAGCGAGTTATCGCCCCTCTGTTTGAGGAACTCGAGCGGCTCGTTAATGCTTACAAGTTTTAGGAGGCAAGCCGTGCGAGAATACAGGCGTAAATAATTACGCGAGAGGGAGCGCCTCGGCTACTCGCGTATATCGGCGGGACGGCAATGCTGCTACATAATCAAACAAGCAGCCGCCGCAAAACTGCGGGACTTTCGCTCCCGCTTTAAGCTATGGACTACGAGAGGCAAAAGCTGTAAGCGTTGTTGCTTACGGTGTAAATATTTCGGCTATTGCAGCCCCGATTTTAATAACGATAAGGAGTAAAAGTTATGAACGACAATATTTTACGCGCTATTGAGTCACTTTGCGACGATATAGCCACCAACACAAACGCAGAGGACAACCAAAAGAGAGCAAATGCAATTTTAGTTCTTGCTTTCGGCGGGATATTCACGCCCGAGGAAATCGAGGAGGACTACACCGAGGACGACTCCGTAGCGGGAGCGGAAAAAGATAAAACCAAATTTCCGAAACCTGGCGAGCAATTCGAGTATAACGGCGTTAAGTTTACCGCTCTCGGAGAGGAGCAGGGCGGCGTGCTTGCCATTGTTTCGGAACTGCTCGAGGAGGAAATGCCGCTCGACGAAAGCAATAAAAACGACTGGCGCACCTCCTCGCTTCGTAAATACCTTAACGGAAAATACCTCGAACAATTCAAACGCGGCGACCTCCTCCCGTTTGTATCGGACTTGACCTCCGACGACGGTATGAAAAACTACGGCACCGCCGAGGATTACGTTTTCCTCCTCTCGTGCGACCTTTACCGCAAATACAGAGAGTCCGTGCCGCGCTTTAATAATTGGTGGTGGACGCTTACGCCCTGGACTTGCACCCCGTCCCTCGCGAGCTACGCGCGACTTGTCAACTCCTCGGGCGAAGTGAATTACAACAATGCGTGCATCGGTTACGGCGTAGCCCCCGCTTGTCTGTTCAATCCTAAAATCTTTGAATAATCCGCCTCGATAGAGGCGAGAAAGAGGGCAGCTATGACAAACGAGGAATTAAAAGCCGTGCTCGTCAGCGGGTGCCCCGTAGAAAGCAGCGGAATTGTATATAAGTGCGTTTCGGCTATCATTTACCGATACCGCAACGGAAAACTTGACATTTCCGCCGAGGTTACGGACTATTGCGGGCACAGTATTTCAATCATAAGCCCCGAGCGGGCAAAAATCGTAGAAAGCGAGGTAACAAAGTGAAACTAAAGCAAATCGAGGCAATATTAAAAGCCGAAAAAACAATAATTGTTTCCGAAACGTCCGCTTGTCAATGGCTCGGGAACGGCGCGGCATTTTATCCCGTATACAATCTCCCGAAACTCACAAAAGACAACATATTTACTATGTTTGATATTACAGAGGAAAAGCGGGACAAGTTTTATTTTGAGGAGCGCCCGCTCCCGCCACATATAAATTTTGAGGACGGCGACGACAGCGAGCAGTTACTCGAACGAGGAGTAATAGCATTTTATGCACAAGGTAGAACGCTTGAGCCGTTAAAAACCTCACAAGGTATAGCCTTTATAAACACTCGGTACTTAAAGCCGTTTTCCGATATTGACGCGGGGTATGAACTTTACGAGAGAACGACCGCACAAGGGAAACCGTATATCGCGGTAAAGAACGGGTTTATGTTACTCGGCATTATTTCCCCCTACGACCTCGTTAATGAAACTTTTATAAACAACCTCGACGAAATATTGAAGTTATCGAGAATAGCTCTTTTTAACAAGCAGAAAGACGACTCGATAACAGATACCAACACTCAAGTAAAAATGGAGGATATGGAAGTATGAACGCAATTATTATAACGGCGATTATCTGCGCTACCCTGGTTTTGCTCACATTTATAAATAAAAAGAAATAGGAGGCTTTGCTATGACTTTGGCAAACGGAAACAGACAGCACAGGACAAGCTCGGCTCCGAGCGACAGCAAAAGAGCCGCTCGCGAAAAATGCAAGCGGCAATTTATTACCTTTATTATATGTGTATTTCTCGTAGGAGGAATTGCAGGAGGGCTCATTGTCGGAGGATTACAAGCCCTCGGCGGGAATGACGCAAAAGAGCAACAGCCCTACGGCACACGCGACGGCAAAAGCGTAACAGAAAACGGTGAGCTTATGCTCATACAAGACGCAGCGGGTGCTCGCCCAGGCGGACAAATTCGCCGCAGAGAGGAACGGCAGCAATGAACAATAAAATAATACTTTCAATTCACCACAAATACAGCGAGCTGATTTTAACCGAAAAAAAGACACTCGAAATACGAAAAAGCGCCCCTCGGCGCGGAGCCTGGGGCGGCGGAGCAAAAGACACCGTATTTTTATATGAAACAAAAGCGGACGGCGGAGCGGGCGCGGTTGTTGGCTTTTTCTCTTGCGGTGCTTATGAGGCAACAAACGCTTTTACCTTGCACGATTTCAAGGGCAAAGAGGAATTGCGCCGCAGCTTTATAACGCGCGCTTGCTTAACCGAGGACGAGCTCGTAGCATACGCCCAGGACTCCGTTATTTACGGTTGGCGGGTAAATATGGTTGTACGCTTTCCGAAACCTCGCCCGCTCTCGGATTTCGGATTAACACGCGCCCCGCAGAGTTGGCAATATTTGAAGTAAATAAAAAGGGCTTATCAAGCCGCAAACTTGATAAGCCCCGTAGCGCCTTTGTGCTACCGATTAACTACATATATAAGTATAGCACAACGGCAGCGAAAAGTCAATAGTTAAGCAAGGAGCGAGCGGCTCTATTTCGGGCTCGTAATGGATAATAACTTAACGACCAAAACAGAGCACAAGGCACCCCGAGGAAATAAAACCCGTCCTCCCTCAAAAAATAAATATTCTTTTTGTGAGTGTGGAGAGAGGCGGAGGAGTGAGGGGGTGCTCGCAGCGTTGTTGAAAGAGTGTGTAAACTCGTAGAGTTTTCCACGCTTTCAATAATGCGGAGAGTAGGGGGAGAGAGGAGGTGCCTCTCTCTTTAAGGCGGGCTCCGTCCCGCCGCTCTCTTGCTCCTCTCTCCCCCTTTATTGGCTTTGAAATGCAATTACCTTTTGAGGTTAGCGCAATTTTGTTAATTCAAAGGTCGTCAGCGGCAAATGCTCGCTCGCTCGACAAATTTCCTTATGGAAAACTAAAGCGTTAAACCTCGGGGCTTGGGGCAGAGCCCCAAAAGGAAACAACGGAGGTAAAACTATGCGCTGTCTATACAGAGAAAAAATACATAAATGCGGCGAGTTTTTGGAAGTCGATATTTTCCCCGTTTTTGAATATCAGCGCGGGCGCAGCAAGAAAAGAAAACCGACAACGGAAACACAGCAGCGGCTAAACCAACGTAACGCCGAAAGAAAGCTCGCGCGCCTACTGAACACGAATTTTACAAAGCACGATATACGCTTTGATTTAACATATAGCGACGAGAATTACCCCGAAACGCCCGAGAACGCACAACGGCAAATGCAAAATTTCCTCCGTCGCGTTAAGCGTTACCGTGTAAAGCACAATTTGCCCGAGCTTAAATACGTTGCCGTTACCGAGGTAGGAAAAGAAAACGGGCGGCTGCACCACCATATCGTTATGAGTGGCGGCGTTGATATAAACACCCTTGCGGAAATATGGGGCAAAGGCTATACGACGGCAAAACCGTTACAGTTTGACGAGTTCGGTATAACTGGCATTGCGGTATATCTCGTAAAAAGCCCGATACTCGGCAAGCGTTGGAGCGCGAGCCGCAACCTCGAGCAGCCGAAAACGTCCGAACGCGACGGCAGAATACCGCAGTACAAAATACGCGAGTTTGGAAACAGCGGCAACGACAACCGTGCAGAGCTTGAGCGTCTTTATGAGGGCTACGCCCTGGCAGACTGCAAGCCGTATTACAACGAAATCAACGGCGGCTATTATATAACCGTCCGTATGTATAAAAAGCCCGCTCCGAAACGGAGCAGAAAGCGAGGGAAACTATGACGCAAAAACGAGAGGAGAAAAAGAAAATGTCAATGTATATCTTTCCCGCCGTCCTTATAGCGCTTGACGTGGGAGCGGCTGTTATGTGCTTTATCGGCAAGGACTACAAAAAGGGCGTATACTGGCTCGCTGCGGCGGTGCTGAATATATGCGTAACTTTTTAACGGAGGTAAAACTATGAATTACTTTAAGGCAGCGGAGCAAGTGCTCTCCTCTGTCCCTGCTCTCGAGCGGGCATTGGAGAATTTACAGCATAGGCGCGATAGGCTGATAGAAAGCGGAGCTCCTCGGGAGCCTGGCGCGATTGATTACAGCAAGCCGTTTACGGACTCGCATTACGTAAACGACACTCTTAACGAGCTTTTGGAGTTTACCGAGTGCTCGCGCAATATTGCGGAAACGCAGCGCAACCTCGCAGAAATTAAGGGCATTATCGACCAACTGAAAGACGAGCATAAAAAGCTCGTCGTTTTGTGGTACCTCGAAAAAAAGCCAAAAGAGGCAGTTATGGAGGAGCTATACATACAGTCATTAAGCACCGTTTATGACCTCCGTAACCGCGCCGTAGCGGAGTTTGCTTTGCTATACTTCGGCGGCTCTGCCCTGGGCTCAATTTAGGCAATCGAAATTAAGCCGTATAGAAACTTGCTTTAAGCCGTGCTAAACTGATACCGTAGAAATAGACGGTAAGGCGGGCGGCTTATAGTTGCTCGCTTTGTCGTTGTATCGGGAGCAAATATAACTCACTATACGGCGGAGAGGGCGGGACGCTGTTATATGCAAGATTTCGCAAAGGCATTTTATTTAAGCAAAGCCTGGCGCGATACCAGGGAATATATATACAAGCGCGATATGGGCTTATGCGTTCGCTGCGGCAAGGCGGGCGCAATAGTCCACCACAAAATATATTTAACGCCGCAGAATATAAACAATCCCGCTATCACACTATCGGAGGATAACCTCGAGTTGCTATGCCGTGAATGTCACGCCATAGAACACGAGGGACAGCTACCGACAGCAAGCGGGCTTATGTTTGACTCCGAGGGAAACCTCGTAGAAAAGGAGGGTAAGTATGGGAGCTGATGTATGCGAGCTCGTAGTATATACGCAGAACGGAGCGGTTACGTTCCAGGTCAAGGATACGGCTGATAACTTCGAGGACAGAGTAGCCGAGGCACTCGAGGAGGGCACCGTTATTCTCGAGCTTGTGGACGGCGGGAAAATTATTCTCTGCGCGATTAACGTTGTAGCAATCGAGGTACACGCAGCGGCAGAGAGCAGCAATTCCTCTGTAAAAAATTTCGCTGCTACACCCCCCACTTAAAAAAAGCTATATGCCTTTTAATGAACCGTGTTTAAGCCCCTTTTATGACCGCCCCAGGCGTGTATAACCCCCCTACCCTTACAGACGAAAGAAAGGAGAAACAGCGTGGACGATACATTATATGCGCGACAGAAAAAAGAGCAGAACAGAATTAAGAAATTGTATAAAAATCTGCCGAAAGATAAGCTCGAAATTGCAAAAAAACTAATGGAAAGAGCCGCCTATATGCTCGTTTCTCTCGAGGATATGGAGGAAAAAATCAACGAGGACGGGCTCGTAGTTAAAATGCCGCAGGGCTCCTACACTATCGAGCGGGCGCACCCGTTATTACAGCCGTATAACGCTATGGTTAAGAACTACAACGCCACCTTAAAACAGCTCAACGACCTACTGCCGAACGCAGACGCAGAGGCAGCGGGACAGGCGCTTATGATGTTTGCAACCAAACCGAGCAGGGCGGCAAAATCGGGTTGAATTGGGTAAAAGAATACTACCGCCGCATAGAGTGCGGCGACATAGTAACGAGTAAGCGGGTTAGAGCTGTTTACTCGCGGCTCGTTGCCGAAATGGACGCAGCTAACGACGACTCGCCGTATTATTTCGACGAGGAAACGGGCGAGCGTCCTATTTTGTTTATCGAAACATTTTGTAAGCAGTCCCAGGGCACCATAGGCGCGCCGCTTGAGCTTGAGCTATTCCAAAAAGCATATATACAACTGATTTTCGGTTGGCTCGAAAAAGAAACGGGCTACCGCCGTTTCCGTGAAACAATGTTTTTATGCGGACGAAAAAACGGCAAGTCTACGTTGCTTTCGGGCATTGCCCTTTATATGCTCATCGCAGATTATGAGGGCGCGGCGGAGATATACTCCGTTGCGACAAAAAAAGACCAGGCAAAAAAGGTATTGACCGAGGCTGTCAATATGGTTAAGCAGTCGCCAGAGCTACGGGCGGTTGTCAAAAAGCGCAGAAATGATATTTATTTTCCCGCGACCTCCTCTATCTTTGAGGCGCTCGCGTCGGACTCCAACACCCTGGACGGCTTAAACTCTCACGCCGTTATAATCGACGAGCTGCACGCAATCCGCGACCGCAATTTGTACGAGGTTATGAAACAGTCTACCTCGTCGCGCCGCCAGCCTCTCGTTGTTATGATAACGACCGCGGGCACCGTGCGCGAGTGCATTTTCGACAATATGTACGAGCTTGCCGCAGACCTTGCGGACGGCAAGAAAAAAGACGATACCTTTTTGCCGATACTTTACGAGCTCGACAGCCGCGACGAGTGGACTAATCCGCAAATGTGGATTAAAGCTAATCCAGGGCTCGGGAAAATCAAGCAGTATAAAACGCTCGCTAACTTTGTTGAGAGGGCGAAAAACTCGCCCGCAGACTTACCAGGCGTTCTATGCAAGGATTTTAACATACGCGAAAACGAAAGCGCCGTATGGCTTTCCTTTGAGCAGATTAAAAACGCGGCGACGTTTGCTATTGACGACGTTTACAATACCTACGCTATCGGCGGTTGTGACCTCTCGGCTACAACCGACCTTACAGCGGCAACGCTGCTTATACGCAAGCCGAACGACAAAATGATTTACGTTTTGCAGCAGTATTTTTTACCGCAAGCCCGCGTTGAGCACCTCGAGGAGAAAAACACAAACGAGGCACCCTATCGGATATGGGCGGAGCGGGGCTTGCTTACGATATGCGAGGGCAGCCGCGTAAACTTCTCCGACGTAACGGCGTGGTTTGTGCAAATGCGCGACGAGCATAAAATAGACGCTTTCAAGGTCGGCTATGACCGCGCGCTCGCGGGCTACTGGGTGGAGGAAATGAAAAGCAACGGCTTTACTATGGAGCCCGTAGCTCAAGGTGCTTTCACTTGGAGTCAACCTATGCGCGAAATGGGAGCGGCTCTTACCGACAAAATAGTTAATTACAACAATAACCCTATTTTGCTTTGGTGCCTATCAAATACCGCCGTTAAGAAAAGCGGCTTAAACAATATCCAACCCGTTAAGATAACCGATAAACGCCGCATAGACGGCGCGGTATCGCTGCTTAACGCGTGGGTTATCTACGTCAAATACTTTGACGACTATATGTATAACGTGGGGTGACACAATGAAAGAAAGACGAGGGCTTTTTGAGGCTATATTCGGGAAAAAGCCGCAGAAAACAGACAGCTACACCGAGTACAAGCTCTTAAATTCCTATCAATCAAATTTTGTACCATTCTCGGGCAATGCCTGGGAGGTTAATATGGTGCGAGCTGCCGTCCATTCTTTCGCACGCCGCGCGGCGACGGTACAGCCGCGGCACATTAGACGCGGCGGCGGAAAGGTGCTTGACGTAGAGAGCAGCACATACAACAACATTTTACAGTTTAAGCCTAACCCGACGACAACGGCTTATAAATTCTATTACCGCCTGGCGGCGCAATACAAGCTATATAACAACGCGTTTGCATATCCCGTATGGAATGAGGCGACGGGCAGACTCGAGGCAATTTATAATATCAACGCCCAGGAGATTACCTTACTCGACCACGAGGGCGAGCTGTTTTGTAAATTCCGCTTTAATAACGGGAAATCGTACATTTTCCCGTATGCGGACTTGGTGCATATCGGCTCAATGTTTGCAGATAACGACGTTTTCGGCTCCGATAACGGAGCGCTTATGCCCGTTTTGAAAACGGCAAACACCTTTAACCAAAGTATGAGCAAGTTTGCCGAACTCGTAGCGGTTGTGCGCGGCATTTTGAAAGTGCAAGCCTCCACAAAAAACGAGGACTTAAACCGCCGCCGCGACGATTTTATACGGGACAACCTCAAAATGGAAAGCAACGGAGCGGGCGTTATCGTTACGGATAACAAGTACGATTACACCCCGATTACCGACAAACAAACACCGTTACCTACGGGACAGTTGCAGTATATCAAAGACGAGATATACGACTACCTCGGCACAAATGACGCTATCGTGCAAAATAAAGCCACACCCGAGCAAGAGGAGGACTTTTACGACGGCGAAATCAAGCCCTTTTACGTGCAGCTTGCCCAGGCGCTCACAAACTGTATTTTTTCCAAAAAAGAGCGCGGCTACGGCAACGAAATAACCGTAGAGGGTAACAAACTGCAATTTGCAAGGACGAGCGACAAGCTCGCCGTTGTAAAATATTTGTCCGATATTGGCGGCTTAATGCTCGACCAGGCATTAACAACGCTCGGCTATCCGCCTATTGGCGGCGAGGAGGGCAAGCGCCGCGTACAGACGCTTAACGTCGTAAACGCAAACAAAGCCGACGAGTACCAGTTAGGCACCGACACAAAGAAAGAGGAGCCGCCCGAGGACGGCAACGAGGACGGAGAGGGCACCGCACCTACTGCGGCACCCGACGACAAGAAAGACGAGGAGGAAACATAATGCCATATAAACCGAACGAGCGGGAATACAGAGCGGCGGAGCCGTTTACACTTCCCAACGAAAACAACGCCGACGAGCTCGAGCTCCGAGGTACGCCTATTGTCTTTGATACCCCTACCGTGCTTTTTGAGGAGGACGGTATCGAGTATAAAGAAGTTATCGCCCGCGGCGCGCTTGACAGCTGCGATATGAGCGATTTTATCTTTAACCGAAATCACGGGCAGAACGACTCTACCGTATACGCCCGCACCCGTAATAATTCCCTCACTTACAACATCACGGAGCGAGGACTCGATATTGCGGCTTTCCTCGACAAAGAGGACGAGCGGCACCGCAATTTACACCGAGATATTCAAAAACGCCGCGTTGACAAAATGAGTTTTTCGTTCGTTGTGCGTGAGTGCAGCTATGACCGCGAAACACACACGCGGACGATAACTAAAATTAAAAAGCTGTACGACGTTTCGGCGGTGGATTTTGCCGCATACAACGAAACGAGCATTACTACGGCAAGGGACTTTTTCTCCGCGGAGCACGAGAAAGAGTTTAAGGAGCAGGAGCAGCGCCGCCGCCGTCAAATGCTGACAGCAAAAACCTACTGTTAAAAAATCAAAAAAGGAGTAAATCACTATGAAAGAACTTATTAAGAGAATGGCAGAAATCCGCAGCCGCAAGGTAGAACTGCGCGGCGTACTGGAAACCGACGCAAAAGCAGACCTCGACGCTATCGAAAAGGAGCTCCGCGAGCTTGACGAGGAATATACCAACCTCGAAAAGAGAAAAGCGGTTATCGAGGGTATCGGCGCGGGCACCGTTCCCGTAAATGAAGTGCCTAACCCTATCAACAATCGCTCTGCGGACAACTTCGACCAGGACAAGGAGTATCGCTCCGCCTGGCTCAAGCACGTTAGAGGGCTTGACCTTACCGAAAACGAACAGCGAGCGCTTACTACTGGCACCTCCTCCGCGGGCGCGGTTATTCCGACCGTAACGCAGAATAAAATCATTGAAAAGGTCAACCAGTATTGCCCGCTGCTCGACAAAATCGACCTTTTGCGCGTCCCTGGCGGCGCAAAGGTGCCCGCAGAGGGAACTACCGCAGACGCAGCGGTACATACCGAGGGCGCAACCATTACCGCAGACGGCGACACTCTCTCGAGCGTTACGCTTTCCGCCTACGAGGTTACAAAGCTCGTTACTATTTCAAAGTCCGTCGAAAAAATGGCGATTGACGCTTTCGAGTCCTGGCTCGTTAATAAAATTGCCCGCAAGATTGCCGAGAAAGTCGGCAAGCTGATTATTTTCGGCACGGGCACCAACGAGGCGCAGGGTATCAACGTCATTACCTGGGGCGCTACAAACTCCGTAACGGTTGGAAAAACCGCCTCTCTTTCCGCCGCAAACGTGCAGGGCGCCGTTGCGCTGCTTAACGGCGGTTATGATAACGGTGCGGAGTGGCTTATGTCGAAATCGACTTTCTTTACCGACTTCCACCCGCTTATGAACAACTCAAAGGACAATATCGTTACCGAGGACAACGGCGTTTACCGCGTTATGGGCTACCCCGTAAACTTCGACGACCGTATGACCGCGCACGAGGCTATCCTCGGCAACCTTTACAGAGGCTACCTCGGCAATATGCCCGAGGACGTTACGATTACCTCGCAGTTTGTAACCCGCGAGAACGCCTACGACTTCCTCGGCTGCGCTATGTTCGACGGCAAGGTGCAGGCGACCGAGGCTTTCGTTAAAATCGTAAAGGCTACGGCTTAACGGAGGGCTGAACAATGGCGGATATTTCAATGCAGTACGTAGCGGGTATTCGCCAGTATCTACGCATTAACCATACACGTTTTGACGCGGAAATTACCGACCTAATAGGAGCGGCAAGAGCCGACCTCCTATTAGGCGGTATCTCCGAAAAGAAAGTAAACGACGAAAGCGACGCACTTATAAAGCGGGCTATCGTCGTTTATGTCAAGGCGGAGTTTGGACTCGATAACGCAGACGGCGACAAGTACCGCGAGAGCTACGGTATGCTCAAGCGGCATTTAATGCTTTCGAGTGAATATACCGAGGAGGCGTAGTTATGTTATGGCGAGAAATCGGGTATTTGTGCTCGGAAAAAGAAACGCTCGACTCTCTCGGAAAACCTTTTAAGACTTTCGAGAAAAAAGAGGTTTTCTGCAATGAAAAGGGCGTTAAGCGAAACGAATTTTACCAGGCACAAGCCCAGGGCTACCGCCCCGAGCTTTGCGTAGAAATTAAGGCTTGCGACTATGCGCGAGAGGGACACTTTGAGTATGACGGGACAATGTACCGCGTTATCCGCACATATCCCGTAAAAAACGAGTGCCTCGAGCTTATATGTCAAGCCCTGGTTGCGGACGATTGACGCAGAGAGGAGGCGTTGCCTATGGCAGCAAATACAACGGCGCTTATTAAAGCTCTGCGGGAGCGGGTTAATAAAATCCTCACGACCTATTACGAGGAGGCACCGTCGAAAGACGCAGTATTTCCGTATGCGGTCATTAACGGAGTTAATATTATTGACCTCGCCGCGGGCGACCTTGCCTCTTTCTATCTCGATATATGGGTAGACGAGAAACAGCCGACCGCGACCGAGCAGCTCGAGAGCTTATGCGACACACTCCGTAATGAGCTTACGGGTGCCGTAATTGCCGAAAGCGGCGTTTTCGCCGCGCATATCGGCTTTGACAATCAAAACGCTATTGCCGACAGCGAATACGATATAGCGCATAGGCGTTTATCTATGTCGGCTCGAACTTTTTACAATTAGGAGGCAATAAAGATATGATTACCAATCTTACTACAAAGCAGATTGAGTCAATCCAAATCGACGAGGGCGTTATTTTCCTCAATTACGGGGAAACCGACGAGCGGCTGCTCGCTCCCACCAGGGGCGGCGGAGAGTTTGCCGCGACCGTTACCGTCCGCGATATTGAATTTGACGGACGACACGGAAAGACAACGGGCACCCAGGTTATCGAGGAGCAGGGCGCGTCCCTCAAGGTAACTACCCTTTGTATGAGCCAGGAAAACCTCGCGCTTGCAATTCCAACTTGCACGATTGCGGCGGACGACGGAAAGACCATTAAAAACCCGCCTACGGGCGTTATCGGAGCGGATAAGTACCTCAAGAACGTTACTATGTTCGCTAAAACAATCGGCGGCAAGTATAAAAAAATCGCGATTTACAACGCTATGCACGAAACGGGCTTTAATGTTAAGGCAGTGCAAAAAGCGGAGGGCGAGCTCGCGCTCGAGTTTTTGGCGCACTACAAGCATAGCGACCTCGACGGCGACTTGTGGGCGGTTACGGAGATTGCACAAGCTCCCGATATGAGCGAAAAGACAACGCAGACTCAAGCCGCAGACGGCACAGGAAAAGCCGTAAGCAAGTAATAATCGAATTTAAGGAGGAGCCAAACTATGCTTACAATCGGAACTATGCCTATTATGCTTAAAATCGTAGGAAAGCTCGATATTAAGCCTATTATCCCTATGCTGAAAAACCTTGATATTTTCGAGGAGCCGAAAGACGCAGAGGACGCAAAAGACGCTCTCAAGAAACTTTCAAAAGAAAAGGTCGGCGTGCTTGCTTGCGAGGTGCTCGCAGAAATTACACCGCAGCTCGGCAAGATTGCCGACGACCTCCCGCCGCTTGTAGCTGCATATAAGGGTATCAGCGTCGCAGAGGCGCAGAAACTCGACGCAGCGGAAGTCATTAACGAGCTCGTCAATGACGAGGGCGTGAGAAGTTTTTTCAAGCGTGCCTTGCGGAAAAAAGCAGGGCAAGAAACCTAACACTCTTACACAAATATTATGACTGGCAGCTTATCGAGAGTCTACCGCTTGCGGCTCTCGGTGGGCTGCTTTCTTTTGCAACCGAGGAGGAAAAACGGCTCGAAAAAGCCGAACAGGAAAAAAGGCTTTTCCCCCTATGGCTTGCAAATTATGCCCTTGCAAAGCTGCAAGGCTCGGAGGCTATGGACTACGAAACGTTTATAAATCAAGCATTTTCGGAAGTGCCTCCGCCCACGCCGAAAAAGGAAAAGACAGTGGACGACATAACGGCGGAGTTTGCGCCGATAATCGAGGCTGACAGACGGAAAGGAGGCTAACCTATGGCAAGTATTTTTTCGGTTTTCGGAGAAATCCTTATCGACAATACAAACGCCGATAAAAGCATAGACAGCACCACCGAAAAGGCAGAAAAAAGCAGCTCAAAGGTGGGCTCCGCGTTTTCGTCTATCGCAAAAGGCGCGGCTGCCGTCGGCACCGCAGTTGTTGCAGGTGCTACGGCAATAGGCGGCGCTGCTTACAAAATAGCGACAAGCACAGCTGAACAAGCGGACTATATCGACAAGTTGTCAGAAAGAACGGGCATAAACCGAGAGGAGCTACAACGTTGGAAACACGCCGCCGACCAAAGCGGCGTTAGCGTAGACTCATTCAAAAACGGAATTAAGAAAATGTCGGACGTGATAGACGACGCAAATAACGGCTCAAAAACCGCGAGCACCTCATTATCAAGACTCGGATTATCCCTTGACGACTTAAATAAAATGTCTACCGAGGAGAAGTTTAACACTATTACCGCCGCGCTTGCGGATATGGAACAAGGAGCAGAGCGTAACGCCCTCGGGAACGACTTGCTCGGAAAAAGCTATACAGAAATGCTCCCGCTGCTCAACGCGGGCGCGGACGGTATGGCGGCTTTGAAAAAAGAGGCTGACGACCTTGGTATTGTTATGTCGGAGAACACCGTAAAAGCGGGTGTTGTACTTGGTGATACGATTGCAAATATTAAGGACGCTTTCGGAGGATTGTTAAACAGAATAGGGGCGGCTGCTATTCCGCTTATACAACAAATTGCCGATATGATAATAGCGGGTTTACCAAAAATACAAGCCTTGTTTGGTAAATTAGTACCCGCAATATCAAGTGTTTTCGAGCGACTTTTACCCCCGCTGTTTGAGCTGGTACAAACTCTATTCCCCGTGCTTATAGACTTAATAAGCTCGCTGCTGCCGCCGATTGAGTCTATTGTTACGGCTATTCTGCCCGTAATAATCAATCTCATACAGCAGCTCGTGCCGTTTTTAATTCAAATAGTACAACAGATTTTGCCTATTGTCGTACAGCTCATAGAGGGGCTTATGCCTTTAATAACGGAAATCCTTAACACGGTATTACCCGTTATTATTCAGCTATTACAAGCGCTCTTGCCGCCTCTCATTGAGATTATACAAGCGGTGCTCCCCGTAATAATTGAGCTTATACAGCTATTGCTCCCTCCGATTTTGCAAATAATCCAGGCAATCCTACCCGTTTTAATTAACCTCATAAATACGGTTATGCCGCTTTTAGTGCAGATTATCGAGGCGATATTGCCCGTAATCACTACGTTAATTGAAACGATTATACCGCCTATTTTGGAAATCGTGGAAATGATATTACCGATACTCACGGACTTACTTAATCAGCTTATGCCTATATTAACAAGTCTGCTCGAGGCGGTATTGCCCGTAATTATAAGCCTTATAGAGCTTATAGCTCCTATTCTCAAACCGATACTTGAGCTTTTGTTTACGCTCCTCGAGCCTTTGCTCGACTTGCTTAACCTTATTCTCCCGCCGCTTATCAGTCTTTTTACGGGGCTTATAAGTAAGGCTCTTACACCGCTTAAAGCGGCGCTCGGGGTTGTGGCGGACGTATTGAATACGGTATTTAAGGGCGCGTTTGAGGGTATCGGAAAAGTAGTAGGCAACATTAAAAACGTTTTCTCGGGTATTATCGACTTTGTAAAGAACGTTTTTACGGGTAACTGGCGCGGAGCCTGGGACGCAGTAGTAAAGATATTTTCAAACATATTTGAGGGTATCAAAAACGTCTTTAAGGTGCCTATAAACTGGATTATCGACGGGCTTAACGTCTTTATTCGAGGGCTTAACAAGCTTAAAATACCAGACTGGGTGCCAGGTATCGGCGGCAAAGGGTTAAACATAAAGGAAATATCCCGCCTCCGTATCGGTATGGAATACGTGCCGTATGACGAATACCCCGCACTACTTCACAAAGGCGAGCGCGTGCTGACCGCAAGCGAAAACAAGGATTATACCAACCTCCAAAAAGCAGAAAAGAGCGCAGACAACGCCGAGGGCAAGTATGTAATAAAAATCGAGTTCGGCGAAAAGTCAATTTACATTGACAGCCTCAAGGCTGAAAACCCCGACGACATAAACTCTTTTGTTGAGCTGCTGCTCGAGCTTATAGAGGAGAAAATAAGACGAAAGGGAGTTGTATTTGCGTAATGGAAAAATTACCGTTTTTAATGTTTCGTGAGCATAGCTCCCTCGAGTATGCTTTGCTCATTTCGGAAAAAAGCTCTTACAAGGGAGCGGCGCGGGACGTAACATATACGAGCGTGCCAGGGCGTAGCGGCGACCTCTTGACCGACAACGGGCGCTATAAAAACATCACTATTCCGTATAAGCTATCGGTGCTCAATACGACCGACCGCAGCTTTGCGGTGCTCGCACATCAAATAAAGGGTTGGCTACTCTCCGAGGCGGGGTATTTCCGTTTGTGGGACAGCTACGACGGTAAATACTTCCGCCTTGCCTCTTATAACGACGAAGCGGATATAGAGCAGGAACTCCGCGAAACGGGCGCGCTCTCGCTCTCTTTTAACTGTAAGCCGTTTAAGTATTCGTTTGAGGGGCAAACCCCCGTCGTATTCACGGCGGGCGGCTCTTTGTATAATGCCGAGTTTTTCCCGTCGTCCCCGTATATCAAAATAACGGGCAGCGGCACGGTAACGCTCACTATCAATAATGCCTCGTTTACAATTTCGGATATAGACGAGTATATAGAGATAGACTCCGAGGCTATGAACGCCCACAAGGGCACCGTATCCAAAAATAACAAAATGACGGGAGTGGGCTTTCCGACGCTCGCCCCTGGCAAAAACGTTATTGCCTGGACGGGAAACGTTACGCGGCTTGAAATCGTGCCGAGGTGGTGCTGCTTATGATACCCGCTCTCTACAACAAAAGCGAAACAACCTTTACTCATAACGGCGTGGGGCTGCTCTCCGAGGCTGTAAAAGCAACCGTAACGGAGGAGCGCAACGGCAGCTATGAGCTTTCGCTGCAATACCCTATTACGGGACGCTTTTACTCCGAAATTACAGAGGGCGCGATTATAAAAGCAAAAGCCAACGAAACGAGCGAGCCGCAGTTATTCCGCATTTATAAGAGTTCGAAACCTATAAACGGTATCGTTACATATTCGGCGGAGCATATCTCCTACGACCTTAACGGTATACCGCTGCTCGGCTTTTCAATTAAGAACGCAACCCCGCAAATGGCTTTAACAAAAGCTATCGAGGGAGCGGCTCTCCCGTGCCCGTTCACAGCGTATAGCAATATATCGACGCTGAACAGCACGGAAATATTAACGCCGTGCTCGGTGCGGGCACTCCTCGGAGGGCAAACAGGCTCTTTGCTTGACGTGTGGGGCGGCGAGTATGAGTTTGACAATTTTACAGTAAAGCTCTATTTGCACCGCGGCAAGGATAACGGCGTAGTTATCGAGTACGGTAAAAACCTTAAAGACCTAAAGCAGGAAAGCAATATAGCGGAGTGCTATACGCATTTAATGCCGTATGCGGTATATACCGTCCAGGACGAAAGCGGCAACTCCGAGGAAAAGTACGTTTACCTTGCCGAAAAGGTTATACCGCTTACCGAGGCGGAGGACATAGGACATTATAAAGCCTTTATTATGGACTTTTCCGACCGTTTCGGAGATAACGAGGAAATAACCGAGGAAAAGCTACGAGCCAAAGCCACCGCATACGCTGCGGCGGCAGACCTCGGCACACCAAAAGTTAATATTACCGTTTCTTTCGTGCAGCTTTGGCAGACGGAGGAATATAAAAACATTGCGCCGCTTGAGAGGGTTAAGCTCTGCGACACCGTTACCGTGCGTTTTTCAAAGCTCGGCGTAGCGGCTACGTCAAAGGTTATTAAAACCGTATATAACTCTTTGCAAGAGAAATACGAGAGCGTTACCCTGGGCGACGCTAAAAGCTCGTTTGCAAACACCGTAAACAAGCAGCAAGAGGCAATACAAGAAATCAAAAGCTCCGTTAAAAAGGGACAAGCGGAGGCTACCGAACAGCTCAAAAAGGCAATAGCTAACGCTACGAGTCTTATTACGGGACATTCGGGAGGCTACGTTGTCCTAAATCCCGCTGAAAAGCCACAGGAAATACTCATACTCGACACGCCGACAATAGACGAGGCGGTTAATGTATGGCGTTGGAATAGCGGCGGGCTCGGGTATTCCTCGACGGGATATAGCGGCGAGTATTCGCTCGCTATGACTATGGACGGAGCAATCGTTGCGGATTTTATATCCGCGGGTATTCTCAACGGCGCGCTGCTGCAAGCGGACAGCGTGCAAAGCTCGGCTATCTCGCAGCACTACAAAGCCGAGGTAACAAACGAAATCGGAGAAACCGCAAACAGCATAGAGCAAGCCTTTGTCGCTGCCGACGAGCAGTTATTAAGCCTTATAACGAGCGTTCAAACCGTATTAACGGGCGACGTGGAAACGCTCGAAACGACCGTTTCACAACTGCGGCAGACGGTAGAAAGCCTCACGCTGTCCTACACGTCAAAGACGGCGGGCGGAATTAACAATATCCGCAATTCGAGCGGCTTAAACGGCGTTTCGGACGATTGGAGCTATTCGGGCTCCGTCGTAGCACAGCAAACGGCGGAGGCTATCAACAACACCTCATCGGGCTCTCTCTTTCGGCTGCGTATTGCTACATTATCGCAGGAGATAACCGTACTACGCGGCAAGAAATATACACTCACTTTCCGCGCACGTGCAGCAACGAGCAACAGGTGCTACGCGCTGCTCAATAACGGCGGAAACGATACTTATATTTTCGATACGCAAGCCTCGGGCTCCTGGACGGATTACGCGCTGACCTTTACCGCCTCGGGCGATACCGTAACTCTCACGGCGGGGACAACGGGTTATTACCTTTATGTAGCGGACTTTATGTTAGTGGAGGGCGAGCAAAAAACGCATTGGAGCCCAGCCCCGAACGAAATATATACCACAAACGTAAAGATAGACCGACGTGGAATTAACATTACAAACTCGGAAAGCTCGACCGAAACCATAATAGACAATACGCAGTTTGCCGTAAAGCACGCGGGAAATATCGTGTTGACGGTCAATAAGGACTTAACAACATTGCGTAAAACGGAGGTTACGGACGAGCTGACAATAGGCAAAGGAAAGTTTGTGCCTCATACGGACGGGCTTAACTTTGTACTGCTTGATTAAGGAGGCGACGCTATGGCTACCTGGGTAAGTAATACATACGACGGTAGGTATTTACAGCTCACTATAACGGAGTCAATAGACGCAAAGGGCAATTACTCAACTCTTAATTGGACGTTGCAATCTATCGGAGGCGCAGTAAACTATTACTCCATTGCGCCGACAAAGATAACTATAAACGGCACCGTTGTTTATGATAAAGGCGCTACCTCTTGGAGCAGCAAGGTTTTCCCTGCTACCAAAGGCTCAACAAGCGGCAGTCTAACGGTTTACCACAGCTCGGACGGTAAGAAAAGCATATCCGTAGGCTTTTCTACGAGAGTTTATATTTCCGCTGCCGCCGAGTACGGCGGAACTATGGCGCTTACAAATATTGACCGTTCGGCTCCGTCTATCAGCATAAGCGTATCGGACATAACCGCAAACTCCGTAAAGCTCTCCGCGTCCGCGTCTACAACGTGCGATATATGGGACTATACAACGAACAACTGGGGCAGCTATAAGCAGTATTCGACCTCTGCGGGCACGAGCAACAGCATTACCATAACAGGGCTTTCCCCGGACACGTCTTATACTATCGCAGTTAGAGCGCGAAAACAATACAATCACGTTATCGGCTCGTCGCGCACAAAAAAAATAAAGACGCTCGGCGGCTCGGTGCTCTCCTCCGTAAGCACATTAACGGCAGATAATGCAACAGCAAAAATAACGTTTTCGGCTACCGTCTATGATACGAGCTACAAACACAAGCTCATATTAAAGGACGGCGGCACAACCGTTTTAACCCTTACGGAGCTTTCACTCTCGAACGGCTCAAATACAATTACCCTTACAGCGGCGCAGCGCTCGTCTATCCTCGCGGATATGGCGGCAAAAAAGAGCTTTACGGGCACGTTTAAGCTTTCGACTTTCAGCGGCTCCTCACAAATCGGGAGCACCTCAACCAAAACGGCAACGGTACAAACGACCGCGGCAAACTCCGCGCCGACGTTTTCGGGGTTTACCTATAAGGACACGAACACCACCGCAGCGGGAGTTACGGGGAATAATCAAATTTTGATACAGTCAGTATCAACGCTGCAAGTTACCGCGTCAGCAGCAACAGCCAAAAACGGCGCGGTCATTTCAAGCTATTCCGTTTCGGCGGGCGGCTCGACCGCCTCAAGCACAACCGTAACGCTGAACGTCGGCAAAATATACACCTCGGGGACGGTGCCTATAATCGTTACCGCAATCGACAGCCGCGGCTACACTTCCTCGGCTACGGTAAATATTAAGGTTATAGCCTATGAGAGCATAGATATAACAACCGCAATTATGCGGCGCGCAAATGAAGTTGAGGACGCAACGCAAGTAACCCTCGATGGAGATATTACACCCGTCAAGGTTAATAACGTCAATAAAAACACGTTAAGAAAACTCTGTTACCAGTATAAGAGGACGGACGCGAGCGCTTATAGCTCTTTGGTCGATATAACGAGCTTTGCAACCTTTAGCGACAGCGGCTTTACGTTCACGTCGGACGAATGGTTAAGCCTGGACGCTAATTACTCCTGGTATGTGCGGTTTTATGTTTATGATAACCTAACGGGCGATACGGTAACAATAACCGTATCGCAGGGCACGCCCTTAATATCATTCCGTCGAAAGAAAGTAGGCATAAATAAACGAGAGCCCACCCAGGCGCTTGACGTTGACGGCAATATAGCCGCAAACGGAGTTATAGTCCTGGGATATGTAGGACACGTCGAGGGCGACTTTAACAACTACAAAAACGGTGGTATTTTTTTTGCACCTACAACAAGTGGAATAAGCAACGCGCCGCCAGGCGGAGCGGGCTATCTTGAGGTACTCTCGACAACTGACGGCTTTAACCTTATTCAACGTTACACCGCAACGGCGGCGGGCTGCAAGGTTTATATACGGTCGTTTATCCCTAATACAAACTGGACTCCCTGGACGGAGAAATAAGCAAGGAGGAAACAATATGCAACTTACACACTCTATCGCGCTTGACTTTGGACGCGATACACTCCCTATTACGATTTTTGCAAAGCAGTACGACAAGGAGAGCCGCTTTGTTGAAATTGTCCCTCTCGAGTGCGGCAAGGATTACACGCTTGAAAGTGGGGTAACTGCTCGCTTGCAGCTTACAAAGCCCGACGGTCATACCGTACTCAAAACGGCAACGATTGCAAACGGCGTTATCAAAGTCGAGCTCACGGAGCAAACGCTCGCCGTCGCGGGTACTGCCGTTGCGGAAATCGGGCTTTACAAGGGTAACTCCCTTTTAAGCTCGCAAATTTTCTATATTGAAATTAAGCGAGCAGCTTATAACCCCGACGCACCCGCAAGCTCCGACGAATACCCCACGTTAATTGACGCGCTCGGCAAGGTTGAAACCTCCGTAAACTCTGCAAATTCTGCGGCAGCGGCAGCAAATGCAGCAGCAACTAAAGCGGAAACTGCGGCAGGCGGAGCCGATACCGCCGCGCAAAACGCAACCTCGGCAGCGTCGGTGGCAAACAGTGCCGCAAGCGGTGCAGAAAACGTTAATATCTCCGCTACACAAACGACAACGGGAGCGGACATTACCGTTACCAACCGAGAGGGAGAGCAAACGACCTTACATATTGACACGCTTACAGCGGTTAATACCTGGGAGGATATTAAAAACGCCGTCCGCCTCGGACTCGGAGAAAAACTCTTTCCCGTTGGTTACGAGTTTACCACCCTCGACGCTGATACTACGCAAAATATTATATGGGTTGTACGGACGCACGACTACCATATAGCGGCAAATAATAAGCTCACACATACAATGACGCTTGAAGCAAAGAACGTTTACAGCTTGTCGAGCGGGGCGCAAAAGGCGGTACAGTACGACGCGACCGAGGCTTTCTATTACGCAGAGCAGGAACTCGCGGCGGGTACCTATAATATCACGATTGCAAATCAAGCCTGGTATACCGCCGATAACGGCAAGACGTTTCAGTTTACACTCGCTACCGCAGTACCCGCGGGCGGGCAGCTTGTATTTGCTATGACATATAACGCAACCCTTGAGGGAAAAAGCGTTAAAAGCTATGCAAATAAGGCCACGACAACGGCACTTGAAACCGTTACTCTTACGGAGGGCTCCGAGGGTACAAGCCTCGGCACAACAAACGGGAGCAGCCCTAACGTAAACCATATGCACCGCGCTATTTTCGGCAGCAATAACTACGCTCAGTCCGCCGTCCGTCAATGGCTTAATAGCGGCGCGCTCGCGGGCTCGGTGTGGGCTCCTACTAACGTATTTGACCGTCCCGCGTCCTGGGCGACAAGCTATAACGGTTTTATGCACGGGTTGCCCGCTGACTTCCTGGCGGTCGTGCAGCCAGCCGTACTTGCTTGCCGTACAAATTCGCTCTTTGAGGTTGAAAGCCTCGACGGTACGGCTTTTGCTATCAATCAGCTTTACAACCTTAAAGTGGATAAGTTTTTCCTACTCTCTCGTCCCGAGATTTTCGGGGACTGGGACAGCGCAAGCTACAAAGACGGCACGCAGCTCGAATATTATAACGGTTTGACGGCTACCGAGCGTATCAAACGCGACGCGGCGGGTACGGCGCGTAACGCTTGGTTGCGTTCTCCTAATCCGTCCAACGCGAACAGCGCGCGGCTTGACAACTCCTCGGGCGAAGTGAGCGGCAGCAGTGCGTACGACTATTACGGCGTAGCCCCCGCTTGTATAATCGCATAATCGCAAATCCGCCTCGGTAGAGGCGGGAAAAGCGATTAAAAGGAGGTTTTTTATATGAGTGTGCGAAAAGGCGACCGCGGCGAGGGAAAACTGCAAGCGCTTAACAAAGCGCGGGAACTCAAGAAATACACCCTCGGGCTGATAAAATCGGAGAAACATTTTCCGAAGTCTACACGGTGGATATATGCCTCTCCGATAGTAAACGAAATACGGGAGCCGTGCGTATGTATTCGGCACGCAAACTCCGTATTTGTAACAAACGACGAGGAGTACACATACCGCCGTATGGAGCAAGTCAAGGCGCACGCGCACCTCGACGCGCTTTTAGACCTGGCGGACGACGCATACGACGCGGGCTACATCTCAGGAAATCAAGTAGAGCATTGGACGGGCTTAATACTGGGGACGGACGACCTCTTAAAAGCCTGGATTAAATCGGATAAAGAAAAATATCAAAAATAAATCATAGGGCGGTTGCTATATTTGTTGGGTGCTTAAATGTGATATACGGCATTATTTCCAAAGCATACGGCACGACATAGCAAAGGCAGCAATATGCAAGCAGCTTACAGCTCAACGATAAAACGGCGCTTTACCCGTTGTGCCAGGGAGTAAAGCTCCTACAATGGCGGTTTATCGTTACCGATACGGGCACGATAATCCGCAAAATGGGTAAAAAGAAACAGAACAAGCAGCGCCGCAAGCTCAAAAAGCTATACGCAAAAGAGCGCCGCGGAGAGTATGCGCCAGGGACGGCGCACGAGTCGCTCGTTTCCTGGCTTGCAAATGCCGCCCGCGGAGATACCTACCACGAGCGGCTCAAAATGATAAATTATTTTAAGAATATGGAGGCTACATACAATGCAAGAGAATATCTATAAAAGACTCGCACAGGCGGAGGCAATGGCAGCGGCGCAGAAAGCGGAAACAATGGAGGTACTGCAAGCGGCATATAAACGAGCTTGCGAGGAACTCAACGAGAAGGACGCGGCAGCGTTTGCCCGCAAAATCCGCGATAAACTCCTTAACGAAACCGATAGCCGCGTAGCTCTCGACCGCTTTAATATCAGCGTGCCGAGCGGAACCTCTTTTACCGCCTGGCTTTCGTTCTTAAAATCGCTCGGAGAAATTATTACGGGAGCTTGGGCAATATATCGCCAGGCGCTCCGCGACCTCCCCGAACAAGAGGGCTTTCCGTTTAATGTTAGTTTCCCCGCCCCTCCCGAGGTTGAGAACGACGGGACAGAGGGTGAGTAATGGGAAATTATGAGCTTATAGAGGAGCTTTGCAGCGTGGCAAGGTTGCAAGCGGATATTATACAAAAGCAAGCCGAGGCTATCGCTCAAGCAGAAATTGCCGAAAGCGTAGCGGCTGACCTTGCCGAAATGAGAAAACAGGCAGCGGACACTCTCGCCCGCTGCGAAAAAGAGCTTTAAGTAGGCGGAGGCTATGTTAGATACGTTTATATCCTGGCTTATACCGTTTCTTTGCGGCGGTGCCGTAACATTTGCGGGCACTATGCTAATTAAGCTCAAGGCAATTAAAAACGGCTTACAATGCCTTTTGCGAGCTGAAATAATCCGCTCATACGATAAGTATACCGAGCGCGGTTATTGCCCCCTTTATGCAAAAGAGGCACTCACAAGGGCATATAAAGCATATCACGCCCTCGGCGGTAATGACGTGGCGACAGAATTATATCACGATATTATGGAGCTGCCGACAGAGCCGCACAAGGAGCAAACCGAGAAAGGAGGAAAATAATACAATGGAGAAAAAGAAAGTATCGGTTGAAACCGTAGTACGTACTATTGTGCTTGTGATAACGCTGCTTAATCAGGTTTTAACTATGCTCGGCAAAAACCCGCTGCCCTTTGCAGAGGACGAGCTGTACTCTGTGCTCACGGCTGCCGCCACCGTAGCGGCTACGCTTTGGGCTTGGTGGAAAAACAACAGCTTTACCTCGGCAGCTATTCAGGCAGACGAGTATATGAAAGAAATTAAGCACGAAAACGCGAGTTACACAGAAAGCGAGGATTAAAACAGTATGAACATCATTACGGCATATGCAACAAAGAACGATTGCTACAAGGCGGCTCGGAAAATGAAACCCGCGGGCATTGTCGTACATAGTACGGGTGCAAATAACCCGTACTTGAAACGCTACGTTGACGCACCTGACGAGGTGGGCGTAAACCAGTACGGTAACCATTGGAATAACCCCGCCTCGGTAATGAAACGCTCCGTTTGCGTTCACTCCTTTATCGGCTACGATAAAAACGGAGCCGTAAGGGTTGCAAACATTCTCCCGTACAATTTTTGTTGTTGGGGCGTTGGGAGCGGCTCGAAAGGCTCTTATAATTACAACCCCGCATATATTCAGTTTGAAATGTGCGAGGACGGGCTCACAAACAAGGCGTATTTTGAGGCGGTGCGCGATACCGCTATTGAGTATTGCGCTTATCTCTGCAAGGAGTACGGCTTGTCGGTTGATAATATCGTAAGCCACCGCGAGGCGCACGCTCTCGGTTATGGAAGTAACCACGGCGACCCCGATAATTGGTGGAAAAACTTTTCCTACACAATGGATATGTTCCGTGCCGCGGTAAAAGCAAAGCTCGCAGCACAGGACAAGCCCGCAAAGCAGCCGAAACCCTTGGAGGATAAAACTCTGTACCGTGTGCAGACGGGGGCTTTCAGCAAAAAGAGCAACGCTACCGCCTTTGCCGATAAGCTCAAAGCCGCGGGCTTTGATACCTACATTGTGCAGAGCGGCAACCTCTATAAAGTCCAGGTCGGAGCCTACTCCGTAAAGGCAAACGCCGACGCTATGGCGGCAAAGCTCAAGGCGGCGGGCTACGACACATTTATTACTACAAAGAGCGGTGCGGCGGTAGGTGCTGACACCGCGCCGAAAAAGTCCGTTGACGAAATCGCCCGCGAGGTTATCCGCGGAGCCTGGGGCAACGGTGCAGACCGCAAAAACAGGCTCACAGCTGCGGGCTATGATTATAGCGCCGTGCAGAGCCGCGTAAACGCTCTGCTTAAATAGTCCTCCTTAAATTCACATAGGAAAAGCGTCGGGATTGAGGGAAACCTCGCCCGCCGCTTTTTCACTTTCCGAAAGGAGCCGAAGTATGGCAAACAAATACAATGTAACCTTTGTCAACAAGAGCGACGAGGTAAAGAAAGCTATTGTCGGGCTATCAAAAACGGCATTACGCAGTTCGGGTAAAGTTATTCGTAAACTTCTACGGGAAAACGTGCCCGTTCGTTCAAGGCGTTTCAAAAACCATATAGGCACCTGGGTTATGATAAACTATTCAACAGGGCAGCCGACGCTACAAGTCGGCTTTAAGTCTTGGCAGAAAGTAAAAAAAGACGGTAAATTACCCTCGCACGCCTCGCCGCATTGGGTGGAATTTGGTACAAGTCCTATCGGCGGAAAACACGAAACCCGCAAGTTAATAACACCTAAAACCGCAAAAGTGTTAGCGCACGACAACATAATTTACGGGCGGAGTGTAAAGCACCCTGGAACGGCTGGTACTCACGTTCTACGGAATACCGTGCAAAACAATTTGTCGGAAATTCGGGCAGCACAAGAGGAATACCTCAAAGAGATAACGAAAAAGCTCGAGGAGGCGGGCTTGAAAATCGACAAGGGCGACGAGTTCGAGGACGACGACTAAAGCAAAAGGCGGGGGCAATTAAGCCTCCGCCTTATTTTTATTGCTTTTGATATATGATGATATGTAAATTACAGCCGTATGCTCTATCTCCGCCGCCAGTCAGCGCGGCAATAGTAATACTCATAGGGTTATGTCCCCATTTTGTTTTTATCTCCGAGGCAAGCTCTGCACCTAAATGCCCGAGCTGCTGCCCCTTTTTATTAAATACGCCGATTGCGTCGGGGTACTCCTTTGTCGGTACGGGTTTAAGTATAATATCCTCGCCAGGCTTGCAACTTTCGATTATGGCTTGTCTGCTCGTTCCGTCGTCATTATTGAAAGTAACGCCGACAACTTTTGTATGAAAATCGCGCTCAACGACGAGTTTATTTACGTCGATATTTGCCGCACTCGCAGGAGCGGCGCTCGGAGCGGTGGGCTGTTTATTTCTCTTGCATAACCAAACAATAAGATACACAAGACCTACGGGGTAAAAAATAACAAGTAACACTATTTGCCAGGCTTTTAATTTTTTCATAGCGACCAACTCCTATATTAAAAAAGTGCATGCAACTCGTCGCTGCACGCACGAAAAACGCAAGCTCCGAATTGCTACCACACTAATTCTATGTTTTACGCTATAAGACGCAAAAACGAGCCCGCATTTTTACCGAAGTAAAAAAGCACACTTAAAGCATAAAACGAAATATTAAATTAGTGTGGTGCCCTTATTATATCAGAAAACCGCCGCGCTTTCAATAATAATTGCAAAAAACCGCAAAAAGTTTTGAAAAAAGGCTTGACATAGGCGTACGCCTATGATATAATATATTACAGAAAGGAGGTAAAAAGCTATGGAAGAACAAGGCATAGAAAAAGCCTTGCAAGACCTGGCGAAAGCGTTAAAAGATAACGACACGGTAGCGCGAGTCAAAGTTACAATAACGCTTGTAAAGCCAAAGCCGAGCAAGGCAAAACCCGAGAGCAAATAAAGCTCATAGGCAGGGACGGGGCGAAAGCCCCTCCCGTAAGTCCTATTATATCATAGATACAACGAAATTGCAATAGGAGGCGTTTTATGTATATTACAAAAAACGGGAAAGAATATAGCGTAACCGAATATCGCGACAAATGGACGGTAAAATCCGATAGCGGCAAACTCTCGGTTGCTTTTGACGTTTCAAAGAACATTTGCAAAACTTCCGAGGAGCTGCGGGAGTATGTGCTGAAAAGCGACTTGTTTTAAGGAGTGATAATATGTGCGAGCGTAAGCAAACCCCACAGGAAAGATACGCGGCGAAATACAAAAAGCAGTTTAAGATTGATTGCATTACTACAACCGAGCAAGATATTATAGAAAAACTCGAAAGCGTCCCGAATAAAGCGGGATATATAAAGCAGCTTATCCGAGCGGATATTGCGGCAAGCAAAGCAAAGGATTAACACGTACTCAAAAGCCCGTTCCCTCCGTGGGAGCGGGCTATATTATTTAATAAAACGGAGCGATTTTATTATGAGAAACTACAAACACCTTACTTTCACAGACCGTCTGCAAATAGAGGCTTGGCAAAAGGTCGGTATTAAGCCCGCAAAAATGGCGGCGCTGCTCGGCGTACACGTCAGCACTATATACCGAGAATTAAAAAGAGGTGTATATACTCGCCTTAATTCCGATTTAACCGAGGAGGAGCGGTACAGCCCCGACATTGCCGAGGAAAAATACCGCGCAAACCTTAAAGCAAAAGGCACGGGATTAAAGATAGGCTCCGACCACGAGTACGCTACATACCTTGAGTATAAAGTATCAGCAGAAAAATACGCGCCTGGTGCTATTCTTGGAGAAATCAAACGTAAAGGGTTGCAATTCAATACTACCATTTCAAAAACGACATTTTACCGTTATATCGAGGACGGCGTTTTTCTTACGATAACAAACAAGGACTTGCCCGTTAAATGCAACAAGGATAAGCAGAAATACGAGCGAGTAAAGCCGAACAGAGCGCCCGCGGGTAAAAGTATCGAAAAGCGCCCCGCAGAAGTTGCGGAGAGGGACTCTTTCGGTCACTGGGAAATGGATTGCGTCGTAGGTAAAAAAGGCACAAAGAAAACGTTTCTTGTGCTTACTGAAAGATATAGCCGCTACGAAATTATAAGGATAATGAAAGACCACACCGCCGCAAGCGTGATAAAAGCCCTTGACGGAATAGAGCGCAGTTACGGAGTGGGACTCTTTTCAAAAGTATTTCAAAGCATAACCATAGACAACGGCTCCGAATTTTCCGACTACGAGGGACTCGAGCGTAGCTGCCGAAAAAAAGACTCACGCACAACGGTTTATTATTGCCACCCGTACAGCTCATACGAGCGCGGCTCAAATGAAAATCAAAATAAAATGGTGCGTCGTCATTATCCGAAAGGTATTAGCCTTGATAAAGTTACCCCCGCAGATACCCGAAAACTCGAAAAATGGATTAACGACTATCCGCGGGGAATTTTTGATTATTACAGCTCTGCGGACATATATGAGGCTTGCATAAACAGCATATTAGCCGCTTAAAGCACGTCAAAATAAAATTTTTTGCACTTTTTCGCATTTACCCCTTGACTTTTCAAATATCACCGAATTTGCGTGATTATTCCGATAACTCCCGATAAATCGTCGCAACTTGCAAAAACCTTTTCGGTAATTTCCGACGGCACATCGACTATATCCTTTATGAACACCGTCCGTATACCCGATGCTATGCCTGCCCTGATGCCGTTTGAACTGTCCTCGACAATAAGACATTCCGACTTATCAAAGCCCGTCTTTTCGGCGGCTGTTACAAATATTTCCGGATCTGGTTTTCCTCTTGTTATCTCATCGCCGCCGATAATTCCGTCAAAATATCCGAGTATGCCCGAATGCTCAAGCTCCTTAGCCGCAGAAGCGTGATATGTAGAGGTGGCAACGTACATTCCGACTTTATTCGCTTTAAGATATGTGCAAAGCTCATCAAAGCCTTGCTTTACGGGTATGCCGTTCTTCTCTTCGTATTCTGCAAAATACCGCTTTGCGTATCCCCAGTATTTATCAAATGGGTAATCCTCGCCAAGCTCGGAAAGAAAGAGGGTCTTCATCGAATCATAATTCAGTCCGATAGAACGGTACGGAAGCGAAAGGTCAAACGGCAGGCTGTACTTATCAATCACATACTGCCACGCCTTAAGCCCTATCCTTTCGCTGTCAAGAAGCGTGCCGTCCATATCGAATATTACCGCTTTAATCATTTATTCACCGCCACTACGGCACTGCATCCGTCAAGATGAACACTGCCCGATAAATCTATCTTCTTTCCGGTAAGCACATCTGTGAATTCGCCGGAAATACCGGGATTGAAATCAAACGGATTATCGTCTATATTAAGAAGCGTTACAACTGTTTCGCCGTCACAGTCACGTCTGAACGAGAACTGTCTGTTTAAAAGCTGTAAAGGTGTATAATCGCCGTGAGCGAGCGCCTTTGAGGAGGTACGCAGATTACACAGCGCAGTGATCTCGGCTGTGAGATCGGCTATACCCTCAGCCCTGAACTTTTCCTCGTTATATTCAACACGCAGAGCGTCATCGCCGTTGTGCTTGTCGCCCTCGATGCCGTACTCACTGCCGTAATAAACACCGGGTATGCCGGGCATCGTGAACAGGAGAGGGTAAATCACGGGAAGCTGGCGCTTATTGTTAAGCATTGTGGCTATTCGTGAAACATCGTGATTGTCAACAAAGCTGTAAAGAAGCTTTCCTGTATAAAGACACCACTGCTCTTTTCCGAACTGGCGGTTGAGCGAGTGTGCTATCTCGAACATATTAAGGTCATTGAAGCTGGAGAACAAGCCCTTATAGCATTCGTAATTGGTCACGCTGTCAAGCATTTCGGGATTCATCCAGCGGTTATAATCGCCGTGCAGCGTTTCGCCCATCAGCCAGAAATTGTTTTTCAGCCACTTGCAATGACCGTGCAGTTCCTTCAGGAAATTAAGGTCGAGGCAGTACGCAACATCGAGGCGAAGTCCGTCAATGTCAAACTCCTTAACCCACCCTGTGATGACCTCCTTTAAGTATTCCTTCACTGCAGGGTTATACAGATTCAGCTTTACAAGCTCGTAATGTCCTTCCCAGCCCTCGTACCAGAAGCCGTCATTATAGCAGGAATTTCCGTCATTGATATGAAACCAGTCACGATAACTGTTGTTGCCGTTTCTGACCTCAACGAATTTTGTGAAATCTCTGCCGACGTGGTTGAACACGCCGTCAAGTATTACCTTGATGCCGTTTTCGTGCAGCTTTTTGCAAAGTGCGGCAAAATCTGCGTTTGTGCCGAGTCTGCTGTCTATTTTTGTATAGTCAACGGTATCATATCCGTGCGCTACCGACTGGAACACAGGTCCGAAATATATAGCGTTGAAGCCCATTTCCTTTATATGAGGAATAGCATCCTCTATCTTTTTAAGTCTGTTTTCGGTGTTCTCCGAATAATCGTTTGTCTTGGGGCAACCGCAGAATCCGAGAGGATAAATGTGATATACCGCAAAGTTTGTGAAATCGCTCATTTTGAAATCTCCCTTATTTATTTTACACATCCGTAATGGCATAAAGCTCCGCCGCCGAATCGAAAACCGGTTTATCCGAAACGAACAGAGCAATATTATGCTCCTGCGCTTTAAGCAAAGCGTCGGCATCCGGTTTTACCTTTTCGCAAAGCACAACACAGGACGCACCCGTGTGTGCCGCTACGGCTATTGTGTTTACGTTTCCGATAACGGTAAACCAAGCACAGCCGTCAAGGTCTTTGGTCATTGCAAGGCTTAACAGGTCGCACGAAAACACATTACTTATAACACTGTCTTCGTTACCGCTGTTAAGCACTCCGAACAATCCTTTTTCTATAAGCTGTCCGACCGTCATTTGTGAAACCTGCCTTTACCGATTGTTGCGATTCATGCCGTGTTATATGCAATATGCACAAATCATAGTGCTATTATACCACAATTCTGCCCTTATGTAAAGTTGAAAAATACACGTTGAATTTGTAGAAAATGACGGTTTTTAGGTAAAAATAGAGTAAATTTATCCGATATAAAAATACCGATTAGTGCAACATCCACAAAGAGTTGTGCAAATTTTGGTTACTAATATATAGTGAAATTTACATAGCAAATATGTTATAATTATCATATTCCCGTGAGTCTGCAAGAATTGCGGGTCAAATCCAAGGAGGTTATATAATGGGTTCCAAAGAAAAAAATACCGTACCGTTCAACGGCACGCCCGAACAAGAAAAGGCACTGCGTGAAATGATCGGTAATCACAAGGGTCAGCAGGGCGCACTTATGCCTGTACTGCAACAGGCTCAGGAAATCTACGGCTATCTTCCTATTGAGGTTCAGTCAATAATAGCCGAAGAAATGGGAATACCGCTTGAAAAGGTATATGGTGTTTCTACGTTCTACTCGCAATTCTCACTTTATCCCAAGGGTAAGTACAAAATCTCGGTATGTCTGGGTACAGCCTGCTATGTTAAAGGCTCCGGCGACATATTTGCAAAGCTTTCCGAAAAGCTCGGAATTTCGGACGGAAAATGTACACAGGACGGCATATTCTCACTTGATGCCTGTCGCTGTATAGGAGCGTGCGGACTTGCTCCCGTAATGACAGTAAACGACGATGTATACGGAAAGCTGACCGTTGACGAAATTGACGGTATTCTGGCTAAATATACAGAATAATGTTTCCGGAAATTTCTCTTAACATTCTTGATGTTGTGCAGAATTCTATCGGCGCACGGGCTTCGCTTGTCGAAATAACCGTCAGCATTGACACATCGGCGGATACTCTTACGGTCATCATCAGGGATGACGGTCGGGGAATGAGCGAGGCAGAACTGTCAAGAGCCGTCGATCCGTTCTATACCACAAGAACAACGAGAAAATACGGATTCGGAGTACCTTTTTTCAAAGCCGCATCGGAAATGACCGGCGGCAGCTTCGAGATAAGTTCAAAAGAAGGAGAAGGTACTTATATAAAGGCTGTTTTTGTACTGTCGCACATTGACAGAATGCCGCTGGGCGATATGACGGGTACGCTTATATCGCTTATAAATGCGAACTGCCGTATAGATTTCAGCTATAACTATTCGGTTGACGAAAAGCGGTTTTCGCTTGATACAAGGCAGCTCAGAGCCATACTCGGCAGTGTTCCGTTAAATATACCCGAGGTCACGGGATATATCACCCGTTATCTTGAGGACAGTACAGCCGAGGTAAACGGCGGCATCAAATATTAACGACCACGAAAGGATAATTTAAGATATGAAATCTCTTGAAGAATTAGCTGCTATCCGTGACAAGATGCAGAACGTTGTGAACCTGAGAAGCGAAGCATCGGACTGCACAAGAATTGTTGTCGGAATGGCGACCTGCGGAATTGCGGCAGGGGCAAGACCTGTTCTCAAAGCATTTTCCGACGGGATACAGGAAAAGGGCATAAAAGACGTAATGGTAATACAGGAAGGCTGTATCGGTCTTTGCCAGTATGAGCCTGTTGTTGAAGTCATCACACCCGGCAAGGAAAAGGTAACCTACGTCAATATGACATCTGAAAAGGCTGTAGAAGTAATCGAACAGCACATTATCGGCGGCAACGTTGTAACGAAGTACACGATAAACTCCGCTATGTAAAATCTGAAAGGAAACTAATATATGTATCGTTCACAAGTATTGATATGCGGTGGTACCGGTTGTACTTCTTCAGGCAGTGTTAAAATTGCCAAAAGATTACAGGAAGAAATCGACAAGAACGGTCTTACCGATGAAGTTATGGTAGTCCGCACAGGATGTTTCGGTCTGTGTGCGCTCGGTCCTATTATGATCGTTTATCCTGAGGGTACATTCTACTCGATGGTAAAGGAAGAGGATATTGCTGAAATCGTTTCGGAGCATCTGCTCAAGGGACGTATCGTTACACGTCTTGTATACGATGAAACAGTCGCAGAAAACGAGATAAAGTCGCTCAAGGAAACCGACTTCTATAAAAAGCAGCACAGAATCGCACTGAGAAACTGCGGTGTAATCAATCCCGAATGTATTGACGAATATATCGGAAGAAACGGTTATGAGGCACTCGGAAAGGTGCTCAAGACAATGACTCCCGATGATGTAATTCAGGTAATTCTTGATTCGGGTCTGCGTGGCAGAGGCGGCGGCGGATTCCCTACAGGCAAGAAGTGGCAGCTTGCAAGAAACCTTGTCAAGGACGCCGATCAGAAGTATGTATGCTGTAACGCCGACGAGGGCGACCCCGGTGCATTCATGGACCGTTCTGTTCTCGAAGGCGATCCCCACGTTGTAATCGAAGCTATGGCTATTGCAGGCTATGCTATAGGCGCAACACAGGGCTATATCTACATAAGAGCGGAATATCCGATAGCCGTTCAGCGTTTACAGATAGCGATAGATCAGGCAAGAGAATACGGTCTGCTCGGAAAGAACATTTTTGACAGCGGATTCGACTTCGACCTTGATATAAGACTTGGCGCAGGCGCATTCGTATGCGGCGAGGAAACAGCGCTTATGACATCTATCGAAGGTAACAGAGGCGAGCCCAGACCCCGTCCTCCCTTCCCTGCGGAAAGCGGTCTTTTCAAGAAGCCTACCGTACTCAACAACGTTGAAACATACGCTAACATTCCTCAGATAATCCTTAACGGTGCTGACTGGTTCGCATCTATGGGTACTGAAAAGTCAAAGGGAACAAAGGTATTTGCTCTCGGCGGTAAGATACACAACACGGGACTTGTTGAGGTTCCTATGGGTACTACACTGCGTGAGGTTATTTACGAAATCGGCGGCGGTATCCCCAACGGCAAGGCATTCAAGGCGGCTCAGACGGGCGGTCCTTCGGGCGGATGTATCCCTGCGGAGCATCTCGATATACCGATAGACTATGATAACCTTATCGCTATCGGCTCTATGATGGGTTCGGGCGGACTTATCGTTATGGACGAGGATAACTGTATGGTAGATATTGCGAAGTTCTTCCTTCAGTTCACCGTTGATGAGTCCTGCGGTAAATGTACACCCTGCCGTATCGGTACAAAGCGTCTTTACGAAATGCTCGAAAAGATAACATCGGGCAACGCTACTATGGAAGACCTCGACAAGATGGAGAAGCTGTGCTACTACATCAAGAACAACTCTCTGTGCGGTCTTGGTCAGACAGCTCCCAACCCCGTTTTATCAACTCTGCGTTACTTCAAGAACGAGTATATCGCACACGTTCAGGACAAGAAGTGTCCTGCAGGCGTATGTCAGGATCTTCTCACATACAAGATCATCGACCTCAGGTGTAAGGGCTGTACAGCCTGCGCAAGAGGCTGCCCTGTCGGAGCGATCTCGGGTACTGTCAAGCAGCCCCACACCATTGACACTGCAAAGTGCATCAAGTGCGGTGCTTGTATGGCTAAGTGTAAGTTCGGTGCAATTATTAAGGAATGATCCGGTTTGACGGATAACTGAAAGGAATAAATTTTACTATGGTTAATATAAAGATTAACGGCATAGAGTACGCAGTCGAAGAAGGTACAACCATCCTTGAAGCCTGTCGTCAGAACGGCATCAGAATTCCTACTCTCTGCTGGTTAAAGGATATAAACGCAATCGGTGCGTGCCGTATCTGCGTGGTTGAAATGACAGGCGCAAGAAGCCTTGTTGCATCGTGCGTTTACCCGTTATCGAAATTTGATGAGGGCAAGAACATTCTGACGCACTCCCCTGCTGTATTACAGAGCAGAAAGATGACGTTACAGCTTCTGCTTTCAGATCACAATATGGACTGCCTTGCCTGCCCAAGAAACGGAAGCTGTGAGCTTCAGGAGCTGTGTAAGGAGCTTGGTGTTGACGATACGACATTTTTCGAGGGCGAGAAGAACGAGTACGATATTGACTACAGCTCGAAGCATATGTTCCGTGACAACAACAAGTGCATTCACTGCCGCCGTTGTATCGCCGCCTGCGACAAGCTTCAGGGTATAGGTGTAATCGGTGCAAACAACAGAGGCTTCAAGACAAGCATCGACTGTGCGTTTGACCTTGATCTTGCTGAGACTGCCTGTGTATCTTGCGGTCAGTGTATAACAGCTTGTCCTACAGGTGCGCTTGCAGAAAAGGACGATACGGACAAGGTATGGGACGCACTTGCAGATCCCGAAAAGGTAGTTGTTGTACAGACAGCACCCGCAGTAAGAGCATCGCTCGGAGAGGCATTCGGCTATCCTATGGGTACACCCGTAGAGGGCAAGATGGTTGCGGCTCTTCGCAGACTCGGCTTCAATGCCGTATTTGACACAAACTTCGGTGCAGACCTTACTATAATGGAGGAATCGCACGAATTCCTTGACAGAGTTACAAACGGCGGTGTACTTCCGATGATCACATCATGTTCACCCGGCTGGATAAGATTCTGCGAGGCTTACTTCCCCGAATTTATCCCCAACCTTTCTTCCTGCAAATCTCCTCAGCAGATGAACGGTGCTATCACAAAGACATACTGGGCAAAGAAGATGGGAATTGACCCCAAGAACATTGTAAGTGTTTCTGTGATGCCGTGTACAGCTAAGAAATTCGAGATAGGCAGAGAGGATCAGTCTGCGGCAGGTGTTCCCGATGTTGATATTTCAATCACAACAAGAGAGCTTGTCAAGATGATAAACCGTGCGGGCTTACGCTTCAGAGATCTGCCCGACGAGGTTGCAGATTCGCCTTTAGGAAACGGCACAGGCGCCGCTGTTATCTTCGGCGCTACGGGCGGCGTTATGGAAGCGGCTCTTCGTACAGCTGTATGGAAGCTGACAGGCGAAGCCGCAGACAGCCCCGTTGAATTCAAGGATGTAAGAGGCGTTGAGGGTATCAAGACGGCTGAATACAAGGTAGGCGACCTTACTGTAAAGGTAGCTGTTGTATCGGGTCTTGCAAACGCTAAGAAGTTCCTTACCAAAGTTAAGAACGGCGAGGTAGAATGCCACTTCATCGAGATCATGGCTTGTCCCGGCGGATGTGTAAACGGCGGCGGTCAGGTTATCCAGCCTGCAGATGTACGCAACTTTACGGATATCCGTGCAGAGCGTGCAAAAGCTCTCTACAGCCTTGATGACGCAAACAAGCTCAGGAAGTCGCACGAAAGCCCCGATGTAAAGGAAGTATACGAAAACTTCCTCGGAGAACCCGGAAGCCACATTGCTCACGAGATTCTTCATACATCGTATAAGGCAAGTCACTTAAGCAAGTAACAACCATTATATAACCGTGAACCGCTCTGCTGTACGGCAGGGCGGTTTACATATTTCCATACGGCTTGCGGATACTATGACAGATTTTAGTTAATTTACTTTTAGCTAATAAGTTAAACTCTGAAAATTGTTACATACATTTGTTAATAACGAACATTTTTGAAACAGAAATAAGTAATTTACACGGTTTTCATTAGTTAAATTGCACAATAATATTGTATGAATTTTGACTATTATGTGAATTGAATTAAGCGTTTCAATGTGGTAAAATCTAAGTAACAGATGTGTGTAAACGATTGCAACACATTACATTATGGAGGTTTTTAATATGAATTTCAAAAGAATTCTTGCAGGCGTTATGGCCGGTGCTACCGCTATTTCTCTTGCAGCTTGCTCAAACAGCGGCAACGGGGGCTTTGACTCAACCGCTACTTCTGATACTTCAAGTACCGGAACAACGATTGATGATGAAAAAGAAAATCCGGTCAGCGTAGGCGATATCAGTTTAAACGCAGGTGAAGATGTTGAGCCTGCAGAGCTTCAGTATCTCGGCTGCTACGATATAACAACAGCCGGTGACGTAAAGCCTGCATATAAGTATTTCTCGGAAAACTACGGCTGTACAATCAAATGTACAATAGTAGGATCGCTCCAGATACTTGAAAAGCTGACAACGGCTATTTCATCGGGCGAATCTCCTGACCTTGTTGACTATGCAGACAACACATTCCCGCTCATTATGTCAAAGAATATGTACACACCTCTTGACGAATATATGGATCTTTCCGCTCCTCAGTGGTCTGGTCTTGAGCAGTATATAAACAAGTACAAGTGGAACGGCAAGAATTACTACTACCCCTGGGCTTATAACGTTTCACCCTACTTCCTTATCTACAACAGAGGAGTATTTGAGCAGATAGGTCTTGAAGATCCCAAGGAGCTTTACGATGAAGGTAAGTGGACATGGGATGCAATGACCGATGTGATCCGTAAGTTCATTGACTCGGATAACGACGGCAACAGAACAGGTCTTTACGGTGCTACCGAATATACGGCACAGGCAATAATCGACTCAACAGGCGTACCGCTTATAGAGATCGGTGAGGACGGTAAGCTGGTAAGCAACTTCAGCAATGCAAGCGTTGACAGAGCCGCTACATTTATGCAGTCACTCAAGAGCGAAGGTCTTGCAAAGTTCCAGGAAGGCGTTATAAACGTTGACGAAGATCCTATCATTTCGGGTACAGCGGCATTCCAGGGTATGGGCGAATGGATCATCACTAACTATGCAAGAAAGATGACAAAGGATGATTCTCTTGATATATTCTTCGTTCCCTTCCCCAGAGATTCACAGGCTGATGAATATTATTATTCAATGTCGGCATTCGGTTATCTTGTACCCGCAGGTTCAAAGTATGCAAAGCAGGCATCGGTATTTATCAACTGCTGCCGTCTGAGCAATACAGATGAGGATCTTAAGGCTACAACAAAGGCAAGTATCATGAAGAACAAGAAGTATACAGATGAACAGTATGACTTCCTGTACAGCTTCAAGGAAATCAACAATTTCCACGCTGTAGTTGACGAGCCTTACGGTCTTGACGAAACAACAGGTCAGATAATCAAGGATATTCTCGGCAACACGCTGTTCGATCTGCAGAGCGAAACATACGCAGGTCAGTCGTGGACACAGATGCGTGAAGCTAATATCGGTTCAATCAACAAGCAGATTGAATACTACAACGGTCTTATCACAAGCGGTAACTCCTGAGTAGAATAAAGCGAATAATAATTATAACCGCAGTTTTCGGACTGCGGTTATTTTTAGGCGTTTTTTGCATAGCAAAAGGGCTTTGAAAAACAAAGCCCTCAGCTTGTAGAAAAAGTCTTTTTTGAAATTAACTTCTGATTTATTATCCCTATCCCCCTGCCCCCTTTCCCCCGGAAAGGGGGTGAATACGGGGACTGGCGTCCCTGCGACCTGCCTTGGGGCTACGCCCCAAACCCCATTTTTGGATAACGATAGAAGTTTTTCGACAGTCTGAGAGCTTTGAAATACAAAGCCCTCGTATTATTTTACTGATTTACTTTACCATATCGCTGTTATTGATAGCGGAAACAAGTGCGCTGACGGAGCTGTTGATGATGTCGGTATGGATGCCTGCGCCCCAGAACGAGTTTCCGTTCTTGTCGCATATCTCAACATAAGCCGCCGCCTTTGACTTTGAACCTACCTCTATAGCGTGTTCATTATATGTTACTAAGCTGTAGCTAAGTCCAAGACCGTTCTTTATAGCGTCGCTCACTGCGTCAAGTCTGCCGTTGCCGCTGCCGGTATACACTGCCGTACTGCCCTTGTACTCGGCTGTAACGGTAGCTGTGATCCCGCCGTTTTCCTGCTTATAGTGTGCCTCGGTGATTTTCAGTGCGGTTTCCTTATTCACAAAATTACTGCGGAATACTTCATACACTTCATCGGGAGTAAGCTCCTTATGCTGATGGTCGGAAACGGATTTAACCGTATAGCCGACTTTTTCACGGAACTTCTTAGGCAGGTCTACACCGTACTTCTGCTGTAACAGATAACCGATACCGCCCTTTCCGCTCTGGCTGTTGATACGGATAACGTCACCGTCATACTGTCTGCCTATATCCATAGGGTCTATGGGCAGATAAGGAACTGTCCAATGCTCAGGGTCCTTTTCCTCACGCCACTTCATACCCTTTGCGATAGCGTCCTGATGTGAGCCTGAGAATGCCGCAAACACGAGAGAGCCGCTGTAGGGCTGTCTGTCGTAGACCTTCATACAGGTCATCTTCTCGTAAACCTCTGTTATCGAGGGCAGGTCGGAGAAGTCGAGCTTCGGATCTACGCCGTGCGAGTACATATTAAGAGCAAGCGTTACTATGTCAACGTTACCGGTACGCTCACCGTTTCCGAACAGAGTACCCTCTATTCTGTCAGCGCCGGCAAGCAAGCCAAGCTCGCTGTCTGCAACGGCACAGCCTCTGTCATTATGGGGATGAAGCGAAACGATAACGTTCTCCCTGTTCACCATATTCTTGCACATATACTCTACCTGACTTGCGTAAACGTGCGGAAGCGACATTTCTACAGTAACGGGCAGATTGATTATAACCTTATCATCGGGTGTGGGCTGCCATACGTCAAGCACCGCATTGCATATCTCAAGCGCAAATTCAGGCTCTGTTCCGGTAAAGCTCTCGGGCGAATACTCAAACTTGAAGTCGCCGGGTGTCTTTTCTCTGTATTCCTTGAGCAGCTTTGCTCCTTCAACGGCTATGTCAATAATCTCGTTCTTGGGCTTTCTGAATACCTGTTCTCTTTGTGCGACAGAGGTGGAATTATACAGATGTACAACTGCGTGCTTTGCACCTGCAAGCGCTTCAAACGTTTTCTTTATGATGTGTTCTCTTGACTGTGTAAGTACCTGAATAGTAACGTCATCGGGGATAAGGTCCTGTTCTATCAATGCACGGCAGAATTCATATTCCGTTTCGGACGCTGCGGGGAAACCTATCTCGATCTCCTTGAAGCCTATCGCTACAAGCACCTTGAAGAATTCAAGCTTTTCTTCAAGATTCATAGGAACTATAAGCGCCTGATTTCCGTCACGCAGATCGACACTGCACCATACAGGAGCCTTGTCTATGTACTCCTTTTTTGTCCAATCAAGACACTGTACGGGAGGCATGAAATATCCTCTGGAGTATTTGTTTGTGTTCATTGTACCTTTCATAAATTATGTCCTTTCCCTATTTGGTTTTCCGATGCAGGCATTTAAAAAGCAATGTAAATACACAAAACCCCGCCTCTGTAAAGAGACGGGGTAAATCCTCGTGGTACCACTCTTTTTGACACAGCGTTCTTACTGCCGTGTCCGCTTATGCCACATCTAACAATGTGCTTCTCTGTAACGGGAGATCCCGTCATAACTTACTGCAATGTTCAGTCATGCGACTCTCAGGCGAGCTATATCCGACCTTTAATATTGCCTTGCACCAAGCGGCAACTCTCTGTAAATAAACGTGCGGCTTTTTTCCTGATCAACGTCTTTTCCTATTAACAGATATTATTATATCTCAGAAAAACACATTTGTCAATAGTTTTTTACAAATTATTCACCTATCATTTCAATAAGCTGTTGCTGACTTATGACCGTAACGCCAAGCTGTTGCGCTTTTGTCAGCTTGCTTCCTGCTTCCTCGCCTGCGAGAACGTAGCTTGTTTTCTTGGAAACCGAGCCGCTGCACTTGCCGCCGTTCTGCTCTATAAGCGTTTTTGCCTCATCTCTTGTCATATCGGGGAGCGTTCCCGTTATAACAAATGTCAGACCTGCCAGCTTGTCGCTCTTTACATCAGACTGATATACCGTGTTCACGCCGTAAGATTTCAGCCTTTCGATAAGCTCCGTCATATGAGGCTCGTGAAGTGCAGTGAAGATGTTATTTGCAAGAATATCACCGAAATTCTCTACAGCGGAAATTTCTTCGGGCGAAGTTTCCGACAGCTTTTCTATACTGCCGAAGTGCTTCATCAGAAGCTGTGCGTTTTTCTGACCTATCCCCTTTATTCCGAGTGCGAATAAAAGCCTGTCTGGAGAATTCGCTTTTGAACTTTCAATATTTGCAATCAGCTTTGAAGCCGAAACCTTTGCAAAGCCCGGCAGCATTTCAAGGTCCTGCTGTTGAAGAGAGTAAAGATCGGCAACGGTGCTTATAAGTCTGTTTTCTACAAGCTGTTTTACTACCGCTTCTCCCAGCCCGTCGATATTCATAGCCGGTCTTGAGGCGAAATGCTCGATATTTTTAAGAAGCTGTGCGGGGCAATCAATGTTCACACAGCGGATAACCGCCTCGTCCTCTGCCCTTTCCGCCTTTCCGTGACAAACGGGGCAGATATGGGGTATAACGAACGGCTCGCTGTTTTCGGCGTGGCTTACGCTTCTTACAACCTCAGGGATAATATCCCCTGCCTTGCGGACAGCTATAATATCGCCTATTCTTATATCCTTGCTGTCGATATAGTCCTGATTATGAAGCACCGCTCTTGATACGGTAGTACCTGCAAGCCATACAGGCTCGAACACGGCAACGGGAGTGAGTGCGCCCGTCCTGCCGACATTTATCTCTATATCAAGCAGTTTCGTTTCCTTTTCTTCGGGGGGATATTTGAACGCTACCGCCCACTTTGGCACCTTTGCGGTACTGCCGAGCTCGTTTCTGAGTTCAAAATTATCGACCTTTATGACCGCACCGTCAATATCGTAGGAATAACTCTGTCTGTTCTCGCCTATCTCCATAATGCGTGAAACGGCATCTTCGATATTATCAAAGGTCTTATAGCCGTCTATCACGTTGAAGCCGAGCGACTTCATATAGTCAAGGCTCTCGCTGTGGCAGGTAAGCTCTCTGCCCTCGATACGCTGAAGATTGAATACGAATATATCAAGTCCTCTTGAAGCTGTCACCCTGCTGTCTTTCTGGCGCAGTGAGCCTGCGGCGGCGTTACGGGGATTCTTAGCCGGCTGTTCGTCGTTCTCAAGCTGTTTTCTGACCAGCTTTTCAAAGTCGGCTTTTGGCATATACACCTCTCCCCTGACTTCTATAAAGGGTATCTTTTCGCTAAGCACCATAGGTATCGACTTTATGGTTTTCAGATTTTTAGTGATGTCCTCGCCCACAAATCCGTCGCCTCGTGTAGAGCCTCTGACGAACACTCCGTCCTTGTATTCAAGCGAAACAGATAAGCCGTCTATCTTGGGTTCAACGCAGTATACAGCCTTGCCTACGGCTTTTTTCACACGCTCGTCAAATTCATACAGCTCGCCTTCTGAGAATACGTCCTGCAGGCTTCCCATCTGCACCTCGTGAGTTACTTTCTCGAATGTGTTGATGGCATATCCGCCGACGTGCTGTGTGGGAGAACTTTCGGAAACAATTTCGGGATTTTCCGCTTCTATCTCCTTTATTCTTCTCATCAGCCTGTCGTACTCATCGTCCTCTATAGTAGGATCGTCAAGAACATAGTAGTTGAAATTGTGCTGTTCGGCTTGCTTGCAAAGCTGTTCGTATTCACTTTTTATCTGCTCTTTATCCATTGTAATTCCTTCCGTTTTCGGTTATTCATACGGCTCTGCCTCAAAGTCATTTATTGCATCGACAATGTCTTTATCCTCGGATACCACATGAGTGAAGCTCTCAGGCACATTTCCGACAATGACCGTTTCGGCGATAAGAAAATCTCCGCTGACATCTGTTTGCACAGAATACATAGGTATGAATGCGGTAACGCTGACAGTTGTACGCATTATCATTCTGTGAAGCGTCTGGTTAAGTCCTGCATCGGTAAACTCGCTTATAAACACAGCATCGGCATAGCCCTTAGGCTCTACCTTCATTCTGACGGTAGGCCCTGAGCCGTGAAAAAGCGGTAATCCGCTGAGCGTACCGACAGAAAGGTCAACGTTTTCGGTTTCGCCCTTCATAAGCCTGTCGTTTATCTCGGTCAGCATATCGTTCTTAATGCGGTTTATCAGCTTTGTGTTGCTTTCGATGGAAGAAACTCTGCCGTCTGCGGTATAGCTGAGCTTTACAAGGGCGCTGTATCCGGCATCCTCTCCAAGCTCTGTAAGCCGTTCGTTTATCGCATCGTCTATAAGGCTCACAGTTACCGCTCTCGAATTGTATTCGCACACGTTGATTATATTAGGTCTTATCATAAGCTGCAGCATTCCGGCAAAGCCTAAAAGAATAAAAGCCGCACCGATAAGTTTAAGCCCGAGCCTGCGTCTGAATTTCGATAAATCTCTTTTCATAAAATCACCCGTTCAAATATAATACTATATTCTGAGCGGGCGGATTTTATGATATTGATTACTTCATCTTATAGAATGCGGTAAATGCCTTATACGCCATATAAACGTCATTTTTTGCGGTAAGCTCGTACGGTGCGTGCATTGAAAGCACGGGAACGCCGACATCTATCGTATCAATGTTAAGGTTTGCGATATAAGCCGCAACAGTTCCGCCGCCGCCGAAATCCACCTTGCCAAGCTCGCCTGTCTGCCATACGACATCGTTCTTGTCAAGCATATTGTGGATAAGTCCGACATACTCGGCGCTAGCGTCACTTGTACCCGACTTTCCTCTTGCACCGGTGTACTTTGTGACAACGATACCCTTGTTTACAAATGAGCAGTTGTTACGCTCGTAGCCGTCGGGGAATGTGGGATCGTAAGCCGCATTTACATCTGCTGAAAGGCAGCGTGTGGCGGAAATTACCGTTCTTCCGTCACTGCCCATATTCTCGGCTAAATCGTAAAGGAAGAACTTGAGATATGCCGAGCGTAAGCCTGTGTTGCCGTCACTGCCTGTTTCTTCCTTGTCGGTAAGAACGCAGACGTCGGTCTTTTCGGGAACGGCTTTCATATCAATAATTGCGGTAAACGCAGTGTATGCGCAAACTCTGTCATCCTGTCCGTATGCGCCGACAAGACTTCTGTCAAAGCCGACATCCTTTGCCTTGAAGGCAGGAACGCATTCAAGCTCTGCACTTAAGAAATCCTTTTCAACTATGCCGTATTTCTCAAAGAGGATGTTCAGCAGATTGAGCTTTACCTTTTCGCTTATCTTATCATCTCTGAAAGGTCTTGAGCCAACGAGGATATTCAGCTCCTCGCCCTTTATCAGCTTTGTTGCGGGGCGCTTGTACTGCTCTTCCGCAAGGTGAGGCAGAAGGTCGGTCACAACAAACACGGGGTCGCCCTCGTCCTCGCCTATTCTTACCGTTACCTTGCTTCCATCGGCTCTTACTATTACACCGTGCAGTGACATAGGAACTGTAGGCCACTGATATTTCTTGATACCGCCGTAATAATGTGTCTTGAAGTATCCGAGTTCATCGCTTTCATAAAGCGGATTCTGCTTTAAGTCAAGTCTGGGGGAATCAATGTGTGCGGCAGTGAGATTTACGCCGTTTGAAATATCGCTCTTGCCGATAACGGCTAAGATGACCGCCTTTTCTCTGTTGAGAACGTATATCTTATCTCCTGCCTTGTACCGGGCCTTCTTGTCGAAGGGCTTGAAGCCTGCTTTTTCAGCCATAGCGACAGCGGTTGCGGCAGCCTCACGCTCGGTTTTTCCTGCGTCAAGGAATTTCTTGTAGCCCTCGCAGTATTTGTCTGCCTTTTTTTCTTCCTGCTCGCTCATAACAAGCGTTGCGTGTTTTTTTTCATAGAACAGTTTTTCTTTAAGCTGTTCTGCCTGTGATTTCTTTTCAGCCATTTTTCTTTGCCTTCCTTTATTTTTTATAAAGCCTGCAATAAGTATCGTAGGCATTTGTTATCTTGTCGACATAGTGCGCCGTGTCGGAATTCGGAATATCGGTCAGTATGCCGTTTTTTGTATATCTGCTGTCCTCAAGCCACGATGAAACGCTGCCCGAACCTGCGTGATATGCGGCGGCCACCTCGCCCAGTTCCCCGAAGGTATCGGTAAGATAGCCGAGCAGAAAGCAGCCATAACGGATATTATCCTCGGCGTTGTACATATTATCGAAGGTCATATCGGGGTCGTTTTCCTCGTCCAGCTTGTATCTTATCCACTCAAACGTTTCGGGCATTATCTGCATAAGCCCTCTTGCGCCGAGATAGGACTCTGAGTTTTCGTTGAATCCGCTTTCAACGCATATAAACGAGTATACTACATACTTATCCAGCTTATACTGCGAAGAATAGCGATCGACAAGGTCGCTGTAAAGCATAGGGTGGGTGGAACGTTCATATTTATCCGCACCGAAGAACACTCCGAATACTGCCAGCGTCACTGCGACAAGACAGACGAAGGTTATTATCAGCGGTTTTCCGCCCATATTCTTGCGTTTTCTCTTAGTTGCCATTTATTATCTTTCTTGCTGTGGCATCGGCTTTTGCTTTAAGCGTATCAATATCGCCGTTATTTTCAATGCAGAAATCGCTTTTGCTTTTGTAATATTCCGCATCGTGCTGTGAGCCGAGCCGTTTTTCAGCACTTTCTCTTGTTATATTGTCACGCAGCATAATACGCTGTATCGACTTTTCCTTGTCGCAGGTGACGCTGATTATTCCGTCACAGATGAAATCTATTCCGCTTTCAAAAAGCGTCGGTGCGTCAAGCAGTATAAAGTGCTTATCCGTATAACCGCACATTGAGATAACCTCGTAGGTTATGTAAGGATATATCGTATTGTTGAGCAGGGCGAGTTTATCGCTGTGCGAAAAAACGATATTGCCCGTTGCCTTGCGGTCAAGCTCTCCGTCCTTTGTGATAACGCTGTCGCCGAAAAGGCGGTGCAGTTTATCAAGGCAGGGTCTGCCTTTTCTTACGACCTCACGGGCGAGCCTGTCGCAATCGATTATTAAAAAACCTGCACTTTCAAAGCTGTCGCATACTGTGGATTTTCCCGCACCGGACATACCGGTAAGTCCGTATATCTTCTTATTTATCATTTTGTTCCTGCTTAAAGTATTATTGTCTTGAATGCCGCCGCACGAAGAAGCCTGTTGTATACGGCAGTACCCACGCCCGTTTTTTCGGGGCAACGTACATAAGCACGCTTTGCACCGAGCTCATCGGTCTTTCTGAGTACCGCAAACAGATTGTGCGCCTGCTCCTGCGCTGTGCTTCCGTAAGATATAGTAGGTACTTCTATGCCCTTTTCGCCGCCGAAAATTACGCCGTATGTGCCGCCGTCATTCTTGCTGTTCAAAAATTCAGCCAGCTTCTCATCGCTGTCGGTTTCAATAATAGTTATGTCGGCTCTGGGCGAATAATGCTTGTACTTAACGCCCGGAGAAATTACCTTTTCGTTTTCATCGGGCTTTGCGAATACGTTCTTGTCGGTTTCTGTCTTTGCAAAGCGGCTGAGCATTTCGGCTGTTATTACACCGGGTCGCAGTACCTTTATGCCTGTTCCGCCGTCTGTAAAGCAGATAACAGTGCTTTCGACACCGTTTTTACATTCGCCGCCGTCGATTATCAGCGGTATTCTGCCGTTCATATCGGCATAGACGTGCTGTGCCGTTGTAGGACTGGGGCTTCCCGACAGATTTGCAGACGGAGCGGCAAGAGGAACACCGCACATTTTAATAAGATTCAGAGTATCCTCGTTATCGGGCATTCTGACAGCAACTGTATCAAGCCCTCCGCTTGTCGTATCGGGAACTATATCCTTCTTCGGAAAAATCATCGTCAGCGAACCGCTCCAGAAATGCTCGGCAAGGGTAAGTGCAAGTGGGGGAATCTCCTTCACCGAATTTTTCAGCATATCAAGGTCGCAGATGTGGATAATCAGCGGATTGTCCTGCGGTCTGCCTTTAGCTTTGAATATCTTTGCACACGCCTCGGGGTTATATGCGTCTGCCGCAAGGCCGTATACCGTTTCGGTCGGTATCGCCACGACCTCGCCCTTCTTTATAAGCTCTGCCGCCTCGCACAAAACCTCGTAAGACGGTTTCTTTATCTCTGTTTTCAAAAAAAGTCACCTTATCTCTGTTAATCGTTGCCGCCTGCCGCCAGCTTTGCGGTTCTGTCGGCAATCGCAAGTGCATCAAACACCTCATCGCAGTCGCCGTTCATAAACTGCTCCAGCTTGTACAGCGTAAGTCCTATTCTGTGGTCGGTAACACGGCTCTGAGGATAGTTATATGTTCTGATCCTCTCGGAGCGGTCGCCTGTGCCGACCTGTATCTTACGTTCAGCCGCTATCTTGCTGTTCTGCTCGTTCAGCTTCGCCTCATACAGCTTGCTGTACAGCATCTTCATAGCCTTATCCTTGTTCTTGTACTGGCTTCTCTCCTCCTGACACTCTACAACTACTCCTGTAGGGTGGTGGATTATTCTTATGGCGGATTCGGTCTTGTTGATATGCTGTCCGCCTGCTCCGCTTGAACGGTAGGTCTGGAATTCAAGGTCGGCGGGATTTATCTCAACGTCAACTTCTTCAACTTCGGGCAGTACAGCGACTGTTATTGTTGATGTCTGTATTCTGCCCTGCGCCTCAGTTTCGGGTACGCGCTGAACACGGTGAACGCCGCTCTCGTACTTCAGCTTTGCGTACACTCCCTCGCCCTCGACCGAAAAGCTGATCTCCTTATATCCGCCAAGCTCTGTGGGGTTGGAGCTTATCACTTCTGTTTTCCAGCCTTTAGTCTGTGCATACATTGAGTACATCCTGAACATCGAGTTTGCAAAAAGTGCCGCCTCTTCTCCGCCTGCACCGCCTCTTATCTCAATAATAACGTTCCTGTCATCATCGGGGTCCTTCGGCAAGAGGAGAATCTTAAGCTCGTCTGTATACTCGTCCATCAGCTTTTTATTGTTCTCGTACTGCTCCTGCACTATTTCCTTGAAGTCCTTGTCAAGTCCGCCGTCAGACAGCATCTGCTCTGCTTCTTCAAAATCACTTCGGGCGGTCTTGTACATTCTGTACTTTTCGATTATCGGAGTCAGGTTCTTAAGCTCCTTCATCAGACTCTTATACTGCTCCTGATCGTTTATCACGTTTATATCCGACAGCTTTTCGTTTATTTCATCGAAACGCTTTTCTGTTATTTCAAGTTTTTCTGTCATTATCTGTTCTCCGTTTCACGTTAAAAATCAAAATAGCTTTATTGTAAATAAACCACTATTTCTCCTCTTCAACGGCATTGCGGATAACCGATTTTATCTTTTTCTCGCACTTTGAGCGGGGCGTCATGAATTCACGTCCGCAACCTGTGCATTTCAGCTTGAAATCCGCACCGATACGAAGAACAAGCATTTCCTTGCTTCCGCAGGGGTGTTCCTTTTTCATTCTGAGAATATCTCCGACCTGTATATCCATTGTTCCGCTCCTTTCATCCGATATATAATTTATTGTACCACATCTGAAGTAATTTTGCAATTGCTGTGGCTGTTTTTTTGGTTTTTATGAATATATTTTCAATTAAAAGCGACATTATTGACTTATCTTTCGGATTCCTGCTTTCAGTAACGCTGTTTTTACTGTTTTGCACAAAAAACACTTGATTTTCACGTCGAAAAATGTTATAATTTTTGCAATATATCAGCAGATAATCAGAATGATATATCGGGGAGGGGTGCCCTTTGAAATCAATCAGAAATAAGTTCGTACTGATTATGATAGGCTGTATTCTGATATGCTCGTTTGCTATAAGCGCTATCGGCATTTTAGGCATCGACAACATTTCAAACGAAAACTCGGAAACGATAATGAAGCTGCAGGCATCGACCAGCGCTCAGAGCCTTGAGAAGCTGTTTTCCTCAGTGGAGCTTGCGATGAATACCTGCAATGACTATGCAGTAAGCCGTTTTGACAGCATAGAGAAGTTCAAAAACGACCCTGATACACTTGAGCGTTATAACGATTCTGTAGGTCAGCTTATAAAAAATGTACTTAACAATACCGATGCCGCCATCAGCGGATATATCCGTTACAATCCGGAACTGAAGCTATCTTCCGACGGCGTATTCTGGGTAAAGGACAGTGATAAAATAATCGCACATCAGCCGACAGCCATAGAAGCATACGACAAGGATGACGATGAACACGTTGCGTGGTATTACGAGCCGCTCAAAGCCAAAAAACCGGTCTGGATAAATCCGTACATAAATAAGAATCTGAACGATATAAAAATGATCTCATACGTTATTCCTCTCTTTGACAATAGCGGAACAGCGGTAGGCATTATAGGTATGGATATCGATATGAGCCGTATAACAGCTATGGTAGACGAAATAAAGCTGTACGATACAGGCTATGCTTTCCTGTGCGACAGCAATGGCAATATGGTATACCATAACCGTTATCCGAGCGGAATGACACTTGAGGAAATAAAGAAAAACAGCCTGTTTACATTCATTGACGACAACTACAGTGACGAACAGGCAGGAGATGTCATCAATATCCGCAATAGCGAAGGCGAAAAAAGAAAGCTGTGTGCAAAATTTCTCTCCAACGGTATGGCGGTCGTAATCTCCGTTGCCGATAAGGAGATAGGCAGAAAACGTATCTCGGTAATGATACAGGACGCATTTGCCGTTGCTGTTGTGCTTATAGTTACCTCGTTACTTACCTTCAAGTTTACGAGCATCATAGTAAAGCCGATAAAGCATCTTACCGAAGTTTCCAAAAAGATAGCGGCAGGCGACCTTGACGTTGAAATAGAATGTAAGACAAAGGACGAAATAGGCGTACTTGCCTCAAGGTACAGCGATACCGTAAAAATGCTCAAGAAGTATATCAACAAAATCAACAAGCAGGCTTACACCGACGCTGCGACTGATGTCGGAAACAAGGCCGCCTATCATGACGCAGTACAGCGTATAGACAAGATGAGCCAACACGCAAACGGCGATTATGCCATTTTTGTAATGGATATAAATTATCTCAAGATGTACAACGACAAATACGGTCACGAATTCGGAGATATGCTGATCTCGGACGCAAGCACGATAATCAAGAGAGTTTTCGGCGATTACAATATTTACCGCATAGGCGGCGACGAATTTACGGTAATCATAAATTCCCCGGGAAATGATCTGTGCGAACAGCTTGTCAAACGCTTCAAGCAGGAACAGGAGCTGTTCAACCGTAACGCAAAGCATTATGAGCTGGGTGTCCGTATTGCCGTAGGATATGCGGTGAACAATGCGACCGACAGGGATTATGCCGATGTATTCAACCGTGCGGACAGACAGATGTATCTGGATAAGCAGGAAATAAAGAAAACCGCCCGTGCAACAGATTATGTTGACAACAGATAAAATACAATAAGCTAAAGCTCCGGGAGAATGACCGGAGCTTTTTAATATCCCGACAGCATTACACTATCGGTAGCAGGTACAGCTTTTTATCTTTCTGACACTGTAGCTGTCATCATCCGCAATATCCGCATAAATGCCGTCGCCCGTGCTGAATTCTCCCGAAATAATACCGTCTGAAATCATGTTGCGGACGTTCTTGTCTATCAGCTTTGCTATAGGCCTTGCACCTTCGTTTCTGCTCTTTGCTTCGGCGCATAGCTTTTCTGACAGCCTTTCGCTCCACGAGAAAGCGATACCCTGCCTTTCACACTGCTTTGAAAGCTCTGAAAGCATTTTTTCGCATATCAGCTTATATTCTGCGCAGGACAGCTCATTGAATACGACCACCTCGTCCACCCTGCCGAGAAATTCGGGACGGAAGTATTTTTCAAGTTCTCCCTTTACAAGTCCGGAAATTTCCTCCTGACGTTGCTGTATGCCGAATCCGAGCCTGCTCTTGCCTTTTGCGATAAGGGTGCTTCCGATGTTGCCGGTCATTATTATCACGGTATTCGTAAAATCGACCGTTCTTCCGCCGGAATCGGTAAGTCTGCCGTCATCAAGCACCTGAAGCAGAATGTCGAAAACATCGGGGTGTGCTTTTTCTATCTCATCGAACAGAACAACGCTGTAAGGCGATTTTCTCACTCTGTCTGTAAGCCTGCCTCCGTCCTCATATCCGACATAGCCCGCAGGCGCGCCTATCAGCTTTGAAACGGAATGCTTTTCGCTGTATTCCGACATATCAAATCTTATAAGTGCTTTTTCTGTGCCGAAAAGCGCTTTCGCAAGCTCCTTACAGCACTTTGTCTTGCCTACTCCTGTCGTACCTAAAAATATGAACGAGCCGACAGGTCGGTGTTCGTCCGAAAGCCCGGAGCGACCTCTCCTTACTGCGTTTGCTACTGCTCTGACGGCTTTTTCTTGACCTATAACATTTTCGGACAGCGTTTTTTCAAGGCAGGCGAGCCACTTTGTTGTATCTTTGCCGTTATACCTTACGGGGATACCGGTATACTGTGTTACCACATCTGCTATATCGTCTGCTGTAAGAGTCGCAGTATATCCGCCGGTATTTGCACAGAGCGTTTTTTCCTGCTCTCTGAGTTTCAGCGCAAGTGCGAAATCCTTATTGTTTATCGCCCGTATTTTTTCATCTGACAGTTCCTTCAGCTTTTTGCCGATGCTGTCTTCTCCGCTTCGGCTGAGCCTTATTCTTGCCGAGCCTTCGTCAATAAGGTCGATAGCCTTGTCGGGCAGAAAGCGGTCGTTTATATACCTTACTGACAGACCGACAGCGGCGGAAATAGCCTCATCGGTTATCTTCACTTTATGATAGCTTTCGTAGCGGCGACGCAAGCCGTTAAGAATGGTCACGGTTTCTTCTTCCGTAGGCTCGTTTACGGTGACGGGCTGAAGTCTTCTTTCAAGTGCGGGATCTTTTTCGATATACTTCTTATACTCGGCATTTGTCGTGGCACCTATAAGCCTTATCTCTCCCCTTGCCAACATCGGCTTGAGAATATTCGCCGCATCTATCGCACCCTCTGCCGCACCTGCTCCGACTATATTGTGTATTTCATCGATAAAAACGATAATGTTGCCGTCGTTTCTTATTTCATCAAACACACGCTTGAGCCTTTCCTCAAAATCGCCTCTGTATTTTGCGCCTGCAAGCATAGACGTGATGTCAAGCATATATATCTTCTTCGTTTTCAGTTCATCGGGTACGTTACCGCCTGCAATTCTCATCGCAAGGCCCTCCGCAATGGCGGTCTTTCCCACTCCTGCCTCTCCGACAAGGCAGGGGTTGTTTTTCGAGCGTCTTAAAAGTATCTCTATAACACGGTTTGTTTCACGTTCACGGCAAAAGCACGGATCTATTTTCCCTTCATGTGCGAGCATCGTAAGATTCCTGCCGTATCCCGAAAGTGCGGACGGCAGTACGCTGCCGTTTCTTTTACCCTGCGGAGCATTTTTCTGCGTGTCTGCTCCCTGATCCAGCACAGCCTCGCCCGAAATGCCCATTTCGTGCAGGAATACCGAAGCATAGCACTCGTTGTCACGCATTATGGCACGAAGTATATGCTCTGTTCCTGCGGCGGTTTTGCCGGCGTTTCTTGCTATCATCACGGCGCTTTCAAGTATCCTCCTGCTTCTCGGGGTGAAGTCGGATACGGTAAGCTGTGTGGGAAGCCCTTTTCCGATGAGGGCATTTATCCGTGACGCTATAGAATTGCAGGTCACTCCGCTTTGGCGAAGCACCGTATAAGCCACACCGCCGTTACTGCCGCACAAGCCGTAAAGTATATGCTCACTGCCGACATAAGTGTGTCCCATGCTCATAGCACAGGTAAGCGCACAATTAAGCGCATCGTTAGCCTTGTCTGTAAATCCGTTGAATTCCATACTATGACCGCCTTTCTCATATACAATTATAGGCGGATATTTCCGGTTTAATCACAAAATCACAGCGTTACAGCAAAAACAAAAGTAACACATTTCAGCCGACGGCATATTATGTACTATGAGCAACGCTCAAACGGCTTAGCTCAAATAAAACAACGGAGGAAACATATCATGTTCTGTTCAAACAACTCTTGCTGGTGGATCATTCTTATCCTCTTATTCGTATGCTGCGGCGGATGCGGAAACTGCGGCGGCGGTTGTGCAAACAACGACTGCGGCGGCGGATGCGGATGCGGCAACAACTGCGGAGGCTGTGGCTGCTGATAACCATACGGCAAAGGGAGCTCCATCGGGGCTCCCGATTTTTTTGTGAAAAATAAACAAGGCGGAGTTTTATCCCTTGTGCAAAATTATCTAAATATAATCTAGTAAAAAAATCGGAAAATGAGTATAATTATAAGGATAAAGGTAGATTTTATTATAAAGAAGGAGACTTGACGTTGAAAAGAGAAGATTTAAGAAATATAGCGATTATCGCACACGTTGACCACGGCAAGACGACACTGGTCGATGAAATGCTGAAGCAGGGCGGTGTATTCCGTGACAATCAGGAAGTTGAAGACAGAGTAATGGACAGCAACGCACTCGAAAGAGAGCGTGGCATTACGATCCTTGCGAAGAATGCCGCCGCACACTATAACGGCGTTAAAATCAACATAGTAGATACTCCCGGACACGCCGATTTTTCGGGCGAGGTTGAGCGTATATTGAAGATGGTAAACGGCGTACTGCTCCTTGTTGACAGCTTTGAGGGTACAATGCCCCAGACAAGATTCGTTCTTCAGAAGGCGCTTGAGCTTGGACTCAAGGTAATAGTTGTAGTAAACAAAACAGACCGTCCCGACGCCAGAAACAAGGAAGTTGTGGACGAAGTGCTTGAGCTTCTGCTTGACCTTGACGCTTCGGATGAACAGCTTGACAGCCCTGTTATCTTCTGCTCGGGCAGAAACGGTGTAGCATCATATTCACCTGATGTTATGGGCGAAAACTTCAAGCCGCTGTTCGACAAGATTATAGAACACATTCCCTGTCCCGAGGGCGACCCCGACGGCGATTTACAGCTGCTCGTTTCTTCCATCGACTACAACGACTATGTAGGCAGAATTGCGGTAGGCAGAATCGAAAGAGGTACGATAAAGCAGAACCAGGAAGTTATGGTATGCGACTACAACGGCTCACACAAGCCCTTCAAGTCAAAGGTAGTAAGCCTTTATACATTTGAGGGTATGAACAAGGTACCCGTGACAGAGGCTACTATCGGTGATATTGTATGCTTATCGGGTATCGAGGGCATTACTATCGGTCAGACTATCTGTGCGGTAAATAATCCCGAACCTCTGCCGTTTGTAAAAATAAGCGAACCGACAGTCGAAATGACATTCTCGGTAAACGACAGCCCGTTTGCAGGCAGAGAAGGCAAGTTCGTTACGTCACGTCAGATAAGAGAGCGACTTTACAAGGAGCTTTTGAAGGACGTATCGCTGAGAGTTACAGACAGCGAAAACTCAGATTCTTATAACGTAGCAGGCAGAGGCGAAATGCACCTTTCGATACTTATCGAAACAATGCGCCGTGAAGGATATGAACTTTCGGTCAGCACGCCCCGTGTACTTTTCAAGGAAATTGACGGCGTAAGATGCGAGCCTATCGAACGTCTGCTGATAGATGTACCGGACAACTGTGTCGGCTCGGTTATGGAAAAGATGGGTGTCAGAAAGGCAGAGCTTGTTCATATGCAGCCTATAGGCAACAGAACAAGAATAGAGTTCCTTATCCCCTCAAGAGGCTTATTCGGTTACAGAAGCGAATTTATGACAGATACAAAGGGCGAAGGCGTACTGAATACCGTATTCGACAGCTACCGTCCTTATATGGGCGAAATCCCCACCAGAACGGTCGGTTCGCTTGTTGCGTTTGAATCGGGTACAGCGATGGCTTACGGTCTGTTTAACGCACAGGAAAGAGGTACTCTGTTCATAGACGCAGGCGTTCCCGTTTACGAGGGAATGGTTGTCGGAGTTTCTCCGAAGGCAGGCGATATTAACGTTAACGTGTGCAAGAAAAAGCACCTTACAAACACAAGAGCCAGCGGCAGTGACGACGCATTAAGACTTATCCCCTATAAGAGAATGAGCCTTGAGGAAAGCCTTGAATTTATTAACGATGACGAGCTTGTCGAGGTAACTCCCAAGACAATAAGAATCAGAAAGAAGATTCTTGATAACGATCTTCGTGCAAAGGAAGACGCTAAGAGAAAAAAGCAGAACGCTTAAAACGGATATAGCAAAAGCTGTGGTTTCATAATCGAAACCACAGCTTCTTTTTATGCTTAAACACTGTGCGGAAAATTATCCGTAAAAAGCAAAAACGCCGTGAATATTTCCACGACGAATTTTCTGGAGCGGATTACGAGGCTCGAACTCGCTACCTCCACCTTGGCAAGGTGGCGCTC
>OLPC01000231.1_pt1 | contig 59103 bp, 50 predicted proteins | sample 1672341 | NCBI WGS metagenome assembly OLPC01 (sample SAMEA3136673, study PRJEB25190) | human gut metagenome | reverse complement strand
CATTTTACACACATGTGATTTTCGGCTGCACTCGGCATAGCTCAAACAAGTTTGGATCTGAACTCGTTGGCACGAAAATTCTTCGCTCGACAATTTAAAAGCAAACTTTTATTGTTCTCACTTATCGAAAATGTTGGCATATTGCTCTGACTTTATCTTCCATTTTGCTTAGTCTATATTCCAATAAGTCAAGAACTATCTTAAAATCATCAAACTTTTGACAGTATTGAGATACTATTTTCTCTTCTGTTGTTCAAGGGGCTATAGTGATATTGTCTTCTTCAAACGTGTCTCTATAGCGTAAAACATCAGATTATCTTGCTCACACTTACATTGTCAATTGCACGTAGATAGATATCCTTGGTCATTTTCAAGGAGGGAACTACGGACAGATTGCAACGTGTAGCGATTAGTTTCAGAGCCTTTGTGATATTTTCACGAACCCTTCCGATTTCTCGACTTTCCATTATTCTGTCATCAGCTTTGATGATAGGAAACAGATAGTCGGTGGCTGATAGATAGCGGTCTGCAACGGCTTGCATGGCTGTGTCCCATTGTACTGTGACGATGGGTGGGGTTGAGGTGTAAGTGAGCGTGAAGCCTTTAATGTCGCTTTTCCTATGGGCCAAATCCGCAAAGCTTATTCCTCGACAATAGATGCTGAAGAAGAACATGTCACGGGCAAAAGTCTGTGACATGGAGTCTGACTGGTCGGCATAACGCATTCTACGCAATTCTTCCTCCGTAAGCAACTCGCACTTCTGTTTGAATGGCAATGGCAGCTTTATGCCACTCAGCAACGGCAGATGTGGGGCAATGGCTTCTTTCTCCGCTTCTTTGTAGAGGGTATGAATCTGGTACAAATAGAGACAGACGGTTGATTCCTTGCGCCCATTGGCCTTTAGCCATCCTTTGAACTGTGTCATCATTTCTGGTGACAGTTCGCCGAACGTCAATTCTTCTTTGCCTTAGAATTTGGACAGGCATTTGAGTGCCGCACCACGGTTGTTGGCGACATCACATCTGCCAACAGCTTTGTCTTTTTCTATTTTTCGACAAGAATACGTAAAGAAATCATTTTTCATCTTGTGAAAAATAATGGTGAGTGGATTATTCTGCTATTTCAAAATCCTCATTATGCACATCGTTGATAGCTACAGCATAGCCACCGAAGTCCATAACGAGTTGACGATTTTTCAATATACGCACTACATAGCCTACTTGTCCTGCCATGATTCCTGTTAATACGCGTAGCTTTACATGGTCTTTGGCAAACTTCACAAACGGATCACGCAAGAAAGTAATACGTTCTGGTTCTGATTCCATCACTTGCATAAAGGGGCGCATTACGCTGTCTTTAATGGAAGCTGGGGTTCCATCCATACAATTGTTTACGAGGTGGTATCGTGGAAAGTTTTTTTTGGAGAAAGACTTTTAGTATGTCTGTCTCTCCTTGCAAAAATACAAGACCGCTGACACTTGGCTTTTCTTCTTTCATTACGCCTTTGCCATTTGGCTTACGCTTATAAGTGATGGTACGATGGATAAAACAATTAGGTTTGAAATCGCCTTCTAACTTGACGGTTTCAAGTGTTTTTTCAAATTTTTCTGCCGCAAAATGTTGGATAAAGAGGTATCCCCATGGCGTCCCTTCTTCTTCACTATCGGACATTCCTTCTACTTTTCGAGCCGATTTTTCATCAGACCGAATAACGTGGATGCCCTTTGGTAAACGCTTGTTGTTATACATATCATTTACGTCGGCTGTAGAAGAAGAAAGTGAGCTGACCTGCGTCATTTTCTTATCTACTTTATGTCACTATTGGCTGTCATCACTTGGAATGACTGTGCCAGATTTACAATAACATTGTTCATAAAATCATACTATTAAACTGTATGTTTGTCCAGTCTGAGAGGAGTGTCAATAGTTCTGGCTTTACCCTCTCATTTGGCTTGGTGTCTCTATCCGTTCATCCGTATTTTGCACGTCAAAATACGGAACGTGCTACAAAGGTACATTTTTTCTTGCATTTATTATCATCTTCTCCCGAAAATCTTCCACCATTTTGCGATTTCACGTAGAAATGTTTAATAAATCTGGACCTATAGGTCAAATTGCAGGATAGCATATAGCGCGAAGCCTTATATACACTACATTTACAAGCATTTAAAAATAATAAGAAATCATTCAAATACACAAAAGCAAATGTTCTGTATGTGGCTCCGCGCAAACAGTAAAGAACGGTAAGCGTAAAGGAGTTCCAACATACAAATGCCAAGCTTGCGGTTGTCAGTTCCGTAACTCCACGACTCCCTCAAATGATGAGATATGGAATTTGTACATGGAAGGCAAACAAACCATTTCGGAACTCTCGCATCGCTTTGGCGTAAGTGAATCAACAATCAAGCGTCGACTGAAAGATATCAGCAAAAGTTGGGAACAGCCAACCATTGAAGGTTGTGGTTATGTCCATATGGACGCAACTTACTGGGGGGCGCAGCTGGGGTGTTTTGCTAGCATTAGACGAGCATAGTGGCTTTCCCCTCTATCATGCCTTTATCGAGAACGAAACGGCAAGCGACTATGAGGTAGCGATAAGAAGCATAGAGGAACGTGGCTATACGATCTTTGGTATTATCATAGACGGCAAGAAAAGCCTCTTTACCCTCTTCTCTGACTATCAGATACAAATGTGCCAGTTTCACATGAAGCAGGTAATCAGACGTTATCTCACACAGAATCCAAGGCTTAAGGCAGCGCGAGAACTTAAGGTCCTATTGGACACGTTGACTGTTTCCTCTGGGAGGGACTTCAAGATCAACTATGCCCAGTGGAAAGAAAAATGGAAAGACACGCTTGTAAAGCGCTCTCTGCTGAAATGTGGGAAAAAAACTATACTCACAAGCGCTTGCGTTCTGCGATGCACAGCTTGGATTTCTATATGCCATACCTCTTTACGTTTCAAAAAGAAAGTTGTGAAGGCATGCCAAATACGAACAACAAGATAGAGGGAACTTTTACCAATCTGAAGAAAAGGCTGAACGTACATAGCGGTATGACGGAGATGAGTCGCAAGCGACTCATTAGTGAGTTTTTCTTGGCATTGGCAGCAACTCATGGCATAAGAAAGCAGGACCCCTCAAATGAAGAATCCTGCTAATGGCTTATGCCTTTCGTTGTGCGCGGTCCTATTCCTCATGAAGTTGCACCCCTGCAGAGCTTCACTACGCTTCAGACCACTTTACAAAGATAGCGACAATGTGGAATAGGACCGCATTGGGGAGGCGATTTTTCATCCTACAATTTGACCTATAGAGAAAAAGTAGGTCTAAAATATCCTGCAATTTGACCTATACGCCCCCAATATATAGGAATGCGGCCATTACAAGAATATCGCTCATTCTTGGAGCTTACATTTATGCTAATTTATAATTCAAGTATGATAATCAATAAATAATCATACTTGATTCTTATTTGATGTTATATTTTCGTTCCTTCAATCTTCGCAGTTTTGCCTTTCCTTTTCCTGATACTACTTTTGTCTACATGAAAAAATTTTTATTGGTCTTCATAACAGCTGTCGGACTCTCTGTTTCTACAACAGTTCATGCACAGTTCTACTCCGTAGATAATCATAATCGTCGTTACAAGGTTAAGGTCGTAACACCACATGCAAAAAAGAGGCACCACTTTCTCGTGATACCTCTTCTATTAAGCATCCATCAGTCATTGACTCGACGGCTACCAATGAATTTATAACAAATAAGCCTGTTACTGCAAGCTCACAAATCTCGTTTCCTCTTCAAAATATCTATATTACGTCACCATATGGCTACCGCAATGACCTATTCACTGCCAAGAGAAAGTTTCATAACGGTATTGACCTGCGTGCCAACTATGAACCTTGTTATGCCATACTTGATGGTATTGTAGAACGCATCGGCAATGACAAACGTTCTGGCAATTTCATTACTCTTCGTCATGGTAACTATACCATCAGCTACTGCCATCTCTCGCACATTCTCGTTCCACAGGGTATACCTGTCCAAGCAGGTACTCCAATCGCCATTACTGGTTCTTCTGGTCGCTCCACAGCCCCACATCTTCATTTGTCCATAAAATACAAGCGTAAGTATATAGATGCCAAGGTGTTATTGGATTATATCGTCCAATCAGAATAGCTCAAAATTTTGGTGTTAGGGTGTAAATCGGTAGAGAAGATTTTGGTATTAGGGTATAAATCCACTAAAAAAAAATTGGTATTAGGCAGTATTTTGGCAAAATAAATTTTGGTATTAGGCTTTTTTCATGTAACTTTGTGGGCAAAAAGGGAATAATGGCAGATATAATATTCAAGCGTAAAATCTATTTCAAACTAAAGGAATGGAAAGAGACCTCTAAAGGCAAGACTGCATTGCTTTTAGAGGGAGCGAGGCGTATAGGTAAGTCTACTATTGTGGAAAAATTCGCTCAAAAGGAATATCGCTCATACATTTTGATAGACTTTAATGAAGCCTCGAAAGGAGTAAAGGAACTGTTTGATGATTTGATGGACATGGATTATATTTTTCTGTACTTGCAGAATATTTATAAGACCACATTGTATGAAAGAGAGTCTGTGATTATCTTTGATGAAGTGCAACAATGTCCAAAGGCTCGTCAGGCAATCAAATATCTAATCAAAGATGGTAGATATGATTATATTGAAACAGGATCCCTTATTAGTATCCGAAAGAACACTAAGGATATCAGCATACCCAGTGAAGAATATCGACTTGAAATGTTCCCATTGGATTATGAAGAGTTTCGATGGGCAATGAATGATGATACGACTATGCCTCTGATGCGAAAGTTCTTTGAAAGAAAGATGTCATTAGGTGATAGATTGAATCGTCAGAAAATGCGTGAATTGAAGTTGTATATGTTGATAGGAGGGATGCCACAGGCAATCAATGCCTATTTAGACACAAACAATTTGCAACATGTTGATATGGTGAAACGACAGATTTTACAATTATATGCTGACGATTTCAGGAAAATAGACCCTACTGGGAAAATTTCAAAATTGTTTATGGCTATACCGTCTCAGTTGAGTCGTAATCTGTTACGTTACCAACCAACACCTGTAGTTGGAAAAATGGGGGCTGACAAAATCGACGAGATGATTCTTTGCTTGGAAGACAGTAAGACTGTAAACGTGGCTTATCATGCGGATGATCCCAATGTTGGAATGTCATTGACAGCTGATTATGGAAAATATAAGTTATATATAAGTGATACTGGATTGTTTGTGACATTGGCATTTTGGGATAAGGATTTTACGGAAAATATCATATACCAGAAACTGCTTAATGATAAATTATCTGCTAATCTTGGATATGTATATGAAAATTTGATTGCGCAAATGCTTCGTGCTTCAGGCAACAAACTGTTTTACTATACTTTTCCTAAAGATGATACCCATTCTTATGAAGTTGACTTTCTCTTGTCAAGAGGCAACAAACTTTGCCCTATTGAAGTAAAATCGTCCGGATATAAGACTCATGCGTCGTTAGATGCTTTCTGTCTTAAATATTCAGATAGAATAAGTCAGCCATATCTACTTTATACGAAAGATTTTCATAAAGACGGGAATGTATTGCTAATGCCAATTTATATGACTCCATTGCTATAAAACTCAAAAGCGGATGCTCAAGACTCTCCATCTTGCACATCCGCCTTTGCCTATACTCATTCTATGAAGCTACTTCTTCACTCCGTATATCTCATAGTCCTTCTTTCGTCTTTCTACTATCGGAGGATTCTTCCCGTCATAGTACATATCAAACCATGTTGACGATTCTTTTGATTTCATACTATCACTCAGCACAAAATGTTTGCCGTCCAATGACCGTTGCTGTATGTAATAATGGTATTTTCTATATGCCGTCTTGACGAATACCTCTCTTGATCCCAGGAAGCAAATGTCATCGTACATCCTTATCTCTGCTCTTCTGTAAGTTTCACCATTGTTTCTTCCACGTCTCATATACACTTCCCCGATCTTCAAGAAATCCAGGAAACCAATGGTGACAAATTCTGGCTTACGGGTTAAGCATGTCATATTCTCCAAATATACCCAGTATTCCTTGCCTTGCTCCGTAAAATGAAGAAGGGCGTTGTCCTGCAGTTCTGCAAACTCATACGTCTGTTCTGGCTTTTCCATTGGTTTGTACAGTTCTGTGCGTACAAGGTATTTGCCTTCTCTGTTCTGCACTATTCTTATACCGTATGCTTGTGGGTATATCTTAGCATAACTGCCTAATGACTCCCATTTATCCAGCCAATTTCTTCGATAATATACTTGGTAATTGTTTTTCGTGACGCAGGTGACTCTCAGATTGGTAGGTTCTTTATAGTCAGCTAACTGTGTTCTGCATTCGATGTAATCTATTTTTATTTCTGGTCTGAAAAAAACTATGTACTGTTTCTTTTCCTCTTCAAATTGCTTGACTTCTTCTTCCCATGTGCTTCTCTTTTTCGCTAATTCTTCAGCTGTCATAGGATGTAACATGGTATCCCAAGCCTTGCGCCAAGCCAAACCTCCTTGCTCGTCTTCCCAAATCGACAGGTCTTCTATTTTCTCCTTGAACATGTATAATCTGTCTGGCTCTGATGGCTGCACAAAGAAATTGCGGAACCGCAGCCCTTCGTCTGTCCCATTATTCAACGCATTCCGCAATACAAAACTGTTCTCGTCCATCTGACGTGTCTTTACTCTCGGATAGAGGCGCAACCCGTCTGTAGTGGAAAACTCCATAAAGCCATGTTTCTCGATTCTCGGACGCTTGAAGTATCGCACACCATTACGCAAATCCATCCATGGACGTTCTCTGTCTATCTTCCGTCGAGAATACAGCTTGGCTATTCCGTATGCTTTCAGTTCTACCTTATTATACTCACAGGGTAGCACTTCCTTGCCGTCCTTATCCACAACACCCGACAGACCTTCCTTGTTGCTGACTATCTCGTAGCCGTATGCTTTCTCCAAGTCCATACGTTGCCCCTCATGTGTCATCACGGTAATTAGCTCTGTTCGTGCGTCCGAAGTGATTCTCTCTTGTTCGTTGCAAATGGAATAGGCTATGTTATACAGCCCTTCCACTTTCTCTGTCAGAATGCCTTTACCAGCGACACGTCCCTCAAACATGGCTTGCCAGTCTCTGTCATCTGACGGGAGTCCAAACAAACGGTATAGCCCGACATTGTCCAATATCAAGCAATACTTCTTGCCCTCAAACACACGCATGCCACGTCCTACTTGTTGCAGGTACTTTGCCAACGACAGTGTGGGTCTCGCCAACTGGATAAACTCTACATCGGGACAGTCAAAACCTTCACCAAACAAATCTACATTAACCAACACTTGTATGTTATTTGTTTGCGCCAATGGAGTATCAGTATTATCCGTACTATCAGCCTTATTGCTAACATCTGTATCTAACGGCTTAGTAAGGCTCAAAGAGGCATAGTTAGACTTACTATCAATGCTTGTTTTCTTATACCTTTCAATAATCTCCTTTCTTTCTTCAAGCGGTGTCTTACTGCTTATCGCCACTGCATTTATGCCATGCTGTCTGTATGCTTCTGCTATATGTTCCGCATGGGCTATGTCTATGGCGTAAGTGATGCCTTTCTTGTTTGCTGCATATCTTGTCACCGTATCGCAAAGCCTCTCAATACTTGGCTGCACATTCATTTTCTCACTCATCTCTCTCAGCGAGAAGTCTCCGTCGGCACCTCGCTTCTTCAGCGAGTTCACCAAGCGCCAGTCCTCGCTGTCCTCTTTGATGGACATATAGTCATACAGCGATAACCACCCATCGGCAATAAACTTCTTGGCTGACCATGACTGCAACAGCACGTCAAACAAGTCGGTGAACCCTCGTCGGGTCAGTCGGCAGGGCGTGGCTGTTAATCCCAATTTTTTCGCTTCTGGAAAAGCATCCATTACCTCCTTGTAGGTCTTCGCCACGGCATGGTGCGCCTCGTCGATTACTATCAATGATGGAATTTCCTCCATTTCTTGATAGTGTCTCGACAGCCATTGTATCGACATTACCTTTATACGGGAATCATCCGATAAGAGGGAAGTGGTGGTATCAGGAGTAGAAGAGTAACTGTTTAGCATAGTATCGAGCGTTTCTTTGATTTGTTCTACCAATTCACGCCTATGCACCACAATCCATATACATGGATTCTTCACTCTTCGCTCTTCTCTCTTCACTTGCTCTGCCAGTAGTACAGTTTTTCCCGTACCTGTCGGCATCTGCACCATCACGGACTGACACGACCGAAAAGCCGCCTCAATCCGTTCACTCATTTCTCTTTGATAGTCGTATAGCTGAATATCCTTCATATCAGTTTCTCCTCGGCAAACATGCCGAAGGTATCTCTTTCATTTTTCGTGGATTATTTCCCCATACGTCCTGCAACTTCAGATACCATTGTCTTCCTTTGTTGTACTCGCCCGCCACGTAGTACACTTTGTCTGGTTCTTCCTGCAATATCACATATTGTTCCATAAACATGAACATTCTATTGTTCACGGCACATCCCCAGTCGCGCAGCGGTATGCCGGCGAGTTTCTTGTTCTTGTCGAAATAGTAGTTGTAACCGACCTTCAGCAATTCGACAAATCCCATACGTTCCACTTGCGGACGCTTATCAAATTCCTGCATGGTATATAGGTTTACCCACGTTGTCTTCTTTTCTCCTTCAAACACAACTTCCGCTATATTGTCGTCGGAGAGCTTCACTTTTTCCAGTCCTCTTAGGATGATGTGATTGTTGTTGTTGCTGATGGCATACTCGTTGCGCATGAAATGTTCACAGACGTATGCGTCCTTGCTGTTGAACTCCTTTCCCTTGTTCTTGTTTACGCCGTAATAGACGTATGTCACCATATAGTACTCGCCATTCACTTCCTGCTGTATGCTGCCTTTCTGCTGCTTGCGCTTTTCGCCTGTGATATAGGTGGATTCTTCTACGGGTATTTCGGTCAACTGGTTGTCGTTGTATGCACACGGATAGAAGTACTGCTTGATGATGCCTGTGGCACATTCACTCCACGGATTTCTCCTGCCGACATACTCCATGCGCTCACTTCTTTCTTGCAGCGCATAATAGCGTGTCACACCATCCACTGTTCGGTATACCATTCTCCATCCCAAACGCACATCATTGGTGGTTTTATAGATGCCTTGCTTTTCTATCGTTCGGATATAGATTCCATCACCGATATATCCGCATTCCGTCTTGCGCAAGTTGCGTATCGTGCGATACATATCTGCCAGTTCCTGCATCTGTGCCTGTACCTTGGGAGCGTCATGGCGTGCTATCACTACCATGGTGTCGTTGTCAATGTCTATCCGTTCTCTCTTCTGACCGCTGTAGCATGCTCCAATGGTTTTCAATGCGAAGTCTTTTGCCATATTCACCTCGCCCATGCCGCTCTGGTTGCCATGGAACATCGCTGTCCAGTTCCATTCCGTGGTGGGAAGTCCAAACAGTCGGTACAGTCCTACATTGTCCAGGATGATGCAACATTCCTTGCTCTTCGCTACACGCAGACCACGTCCTACCATCTGCAGGTATTTTGCCAACGACAATGTGGGTCTTGCCAACTGGATGAACTCTACATCGGGACAATCGAAGCCTTCACCGAACAAGTCCACATTCACCAACACCTGAATGTTGTCCATTTGTTCTGATGCCGTATCTGTCTTGTCACCATTTTCCGTAGCCAATGGTTTGTTATCAGCATCAGACTTCCTCCCTAACGGCTCAGAAAGGCTCAAAGAGGCATAGTTAGGCTTACTATCAATGCTTGTCCCCTTAAACCTCTCAATGATGCTCTTTCTTTCCGTCAACGGTGTCTTACTGCTTATCGCCACGGCTTCCATACCTTGCTCTCGATAATACGCTGCAATATGCTCTGCATGTTCTATATTGATGGCATACACGATGCCTTTCTTTCCTGATGCAAAATCCTTTATGGTCTGATATAATCGCTCAATGGATGGCTTGCAGTCCAACACATCCTGCATCTCTGCAATGCTATAGTCTCCGTCGGTGGCTCGTTTTGACATTCTGTCAATCTTCTTCTGGTCTTCACAGCTCGGATTAAGCGACACATAATCGAAGTCTACCAGATAACCGTCTTTGATAAAGTTGGAAATGGAGTGGGAAGTAAGCAGTATTTCAAACAGATCGGTGAAGCCTCGCTTGTTGAGTCTGCAAGGAGTGGCTGTCACTCCGAGCTTCTTTGCCTCTGGATAGGCATTCATCATCTCGGCATAGGGCTTTGCCAGGGCATGATGTGCCTCGTCTATCACGATGAGTGATGGTCTTTCCTCCTGCTCTTGATAGTGTCTCGACAACCACTGTATAGAGAAAACTTCTATAACGTTTGATTTTTCTCTTTCTGCATCAAGAGATGTACCTAATCGTCTTTCAAGCGTTTTCTTTATTTGCTCTACTAATTCACGCCTATGTACCACAATCCACATACATGGATTCTTCACTCTTCGTCCTTCTCTCTTTACTACTTCCGAAATAAGAACGGTCTTTCCTGTTCCAGTAGGCATCTGTACCATCACAGATTGATGCGTTCCAAACGCATCCTCTATCTGCCGTAACATATCCTTCTGGTATTCGTACAACTGTATTTCTTTTCTCATTTGTGTCTTTTCCACAAATTATTATCTACGCATTAAATCAAATTCATGCGCTTTATCTCTTCCATGTTTTCCTTGATGAACTCACTGACTTTCTTGCCGTTGTTCGGGTATATCACAGTTATTCGGATGCTATCATCCAACGCTCCATATACCTCGTCCATCAATTTATTGAATGGGCTATCCTTACATATATCTGGCAACCATAGTATTACGTCTCCACGCTTTACGGTTACATGATAGTCCTTTATCAGATAGTGTCCCACCAATTCCCTTATCTTCTTTTCTATTTCAACACTATTCATAATTTTTCATAGATATATTTGATTCATCCGATATTCAGAGTTTTGCAATTTGGATCTTATAGAGTGATTTGTAAGCTCCAACGGTTTATATTCTGTTTATCGCCGTATTTGTTTTCCGAGTGGCCCTTCGTGCCACAGCTTTGCATTCAGATAAAGCAGTCGAGAGTTCACTCTCGTTAGGCTTTAGCTGGATGTAAAGCAAATCGAAGACTCGGAAAACAGATACGGGGTTTATCTCGGTTTTTGTCTAAATCCCATCCAATAGCAGGTTTTTATCAATCAACAGTCACTTTCCCTAAAAGGGCAAATCCCCTCTCGGCACCCCATAATCCGTACAACTCTCCATTCCCTCAATCTCTTTCCACGCCTCATGCAAATAAGCATTCACATCCTCTGGCAGTTTACCTTCCTTCGCCAATCGCTCAAATACCTCCACCATGTCTCTTATGGCACATTCAGGACTGTACATATCATCAAAATACTCCCAGTGCCTGTCTATCACGAAGTGTCTGCACATGGATTTTGTCAGTTGCAGGAACATCAATGCTGCCGTCTGGTATTCTCCTATGACAAGCAACTTTTCGACATTCTTGTTCTCTTCCAACATCAGCTGCCAGATGCTATAACAGTCCCAATCCACATTTCTTCTGTTGAAGATATGCTGTTCATAGTCCTTGTTCAATGGTATCAACGACTTAGCTTCTTTCTCTGCCTCCAGTATCTGACGCTCTTTCTCCCGTCGTCTCCGTTCAGCCTCTCTTGCAGCGCGTTCTTCTTCGTCATTCATCTTTCGCTCGATCTTCACAGGTTCTCCCGTGAATTTCTTGCTTGGTGCCAACATCTGAATATTGTTCTGCACTCGTTTGAAATCATCAAACCGTGACAGATGCGTAAAGATATAGGTGAAGACATATTCTCGCTTCTCCTCGTTGTTCCATGCTGCTACACTATCCACCAATGCAGCAAAGCTCGCATATATCAGTTTGCCGATACGTAGCTTGTACTCATTTAGATAGTCTCTAATGTCCTCCCTGAATATCAGCAATGGCAGATACTCACACAGTCCCATGGCAATGGCATATGCTGCGTCTGGCCGTCCTTTTGCTATCACTGCTGGTATCGATTTCTTCTCCCAACGCTCCAATAGTCGTAGCATATACATGAAGTCGTCTTTGTCATCAGGGAAGAAGGTCACCACTTGTTGGAAGTACTTGGCGTATGCTTCCTCCAGGTCTATATACAACCCCTTGGGCACATAGTCTATCTTCGGACGTTCCATACAGCTTCTACGTCTGCGCACTTCGGCTGCTTCATCCAGTCTTTTCTGATGGGCAAGTCGTTCCTCCTTGTCTCTACGAACCGTCTCCAACTCTTCTTGAAACTCTGCTGTCTGCATGGTCTCCGCACACAGCAGCTTGTCTATCTGCTTTGACAGGTATCTGCTCCATGCCTGATAATTACTTTCATCCACGCAATCGGGGCATGGTATACCACTCATGCTCCATGTATTTTCAGACAGGTAGAAAATCATGCTGTATCTTTTCTTTTTGCTCATATTCTAAATTTTTATAAGGAATATGGGGTGATAGAATATCTGAAAGGGCTTTATTCTGTTTACGACCGTATGTATTCTCTATGCGCAGTTTGTATGCTCCAACGGTTTATCTCGGTTTATCGCCAGTTTGTTTTTCAGAGTGGCGTGTGCGCCACTACTGATGTGGGGCGGACTTTCCGTCGAGAATTTACTCTCATAAGGGAAGTGCGAACCACAGCAGTAAGCCGAAGGCTCAGAAAAATAGACTGGTGTTTTTACTCCGTTTTTGTCTAACCTTACTCAACAGCATTTTTTGTCAAAGCCCACTCAGCAGTAGATTTGTATCTAAGTTCCTCTTGAATAACTCTCCATCAAATAGTCGTACCCAAACACAAACGTGTCTCTCTTAACATCCCCATACAGAAAATCCTCAAAACTGGTAAATGAAGACTGAAACATCTGCCCATACAGCATATTGATAGTGTTAATATGCCAAACCATAGCATTTCTATATCGTTGCTCTGTACGCTTGTCTTTCATAACAAGTGTCAGAATATGGCATACAGCCTCCAATAGGAACTCATAATACGAGCAATGACTCTCTCTGTCTGGCTCAAAGTAATCCACATCCTTACAGTGTAGCCTTGCAAGTCGTTCAAGAAGATAGAACGTATTTCCTGCCGCCTCCTCATTCTTGCAATCTTCATATTGCTTCATAAAGACTTCAAGCAATGGAACATATGCCATAGCAGCCTTTTTCCCATCATTCCACGTGTTCGGTTCTATCCAAACCTTGTCTATTTCCTCACGCATGGTAGGTGTGAACCCTATAAAACTGTAGTTCTTCCATGACTTCACCGTGCGCATGGCAGCAGGATACTTGTTAGGATAATTATTCTTGATGTCTTGCAGCATATGTCCAAGAGTCTCTGCCATACACTTGGCATGCATATATCGTTCTTCATCTGTCTCACTGGCTGCATAGTCACAACAGTCTGTGTACCATTCTTCATGCGGTAGGTCACTCTCCACTACGTATTTACGGCTGTCTATGGCTTCTGCCCAGTAGGTCAGGTAGCGGATTAGTACGCCATGAGGCAATGCCTTCAGCTCTTCTACGACTTTCTGAATTTTCTTGTATACAACTAAATCGTAATAATCGCCTTCGGCGTTGTAGACGAAATCGAATGGGGCTTTGTGCATATTCGTAGCTTTAATATTTATTTCTGTTGTCTTTCTTTTGCCATTTTCACTAAAGCATTATCTTCAGATAACGTCTGTGTATTACTATTATGAAGGAATATTATTTCATTCAATATATCCTTCAAATCAGCATGTTTTTCTGCTAAACGTGACAACATATTATCTTCTGGTAAATGATATTCTCCCATCAATGCCTCATGGAAGCTATAGTTCCAACCTATCTCTTTAGGATAAAACTGAACGAGCTTACTTAATATGTTTAGACACGCTTCTTTGTTGTCACCAAGATACTTCTCAAACATATCTTCCCATTGCTTTTGTGCATAGGAATCGCATTTTATTTGTATGATTGTGTCTGCTTCTTGAATATCGATATTTCCACTGCTATCTGCTATATGTTCATTGAAGAACCTGTCAACGAGAATGTGGTTTGCCTCCTCAATTTCATTTCTGTCAAATATAAAGGAGCCTAAGTGATTAGATATGATATTGAAACATACAAGCAGAATATTTATATCATTGTACGTTTTGCAATAATCTAAGAACTCTGTTCTCTTTTTTATTCCTATTTCAGTTGTTCTGTCTATTCTCGTGCTTCCATACACAAAAGATATAACAGGGAATAATTTATATCTGATATTGTCACGTCCCTCATAATCTGCCAATGATTTTATAATTTCAGGTATCGTTATTTCACGTTTATACCTATATGATAATTCTAAGAAAATAAAAAAACGACTAAGGATTGTTGTATCTTGAATATTATTGGTATATGGTATGGCATTTGTAAACTCTGAGAGGAACATATTGTCTCTACCTTGTCTGAAAATACAGTCCAATTCTCTTTCATACGTTCTTTCATCTGCATCAAGCATGGAAACGATTTCCATTCTTGACACCATATAACTTACATCTGTATTAGCAAAGTACTTGAAATACATATTATATCTGCAAGCTTGATTTTCACCGATAACACTATTTGAACTGTACCCAAATAACAAGTTCATGATTTCTGGTACAATCTTATCTGCGGAAATCTTTGTCCATTCTTTCGTCTCTCTAAATAATGCTATTCGTTGTTCTTTCTCTTCCTCATTTTTTTGAGAATCTACTCCACTTTTTTTTACTTCAATTCTTTTTAAATGCTTCTTTATATCTTGATCATTACGTGCTTTAACGATATTCAGATTTTCTTTCCATGTCAATATGATGTCATTTCCATATCTCATAACATTAAGGATATTCAAACTATTGTCTCTCAACTGTACATAGTACTCCATATCATGTAATTGTATGACAGTCAACAGAAATAAATCAAAAATATCTATTTCCTTAACGTCTCTCATCGAGTCAATGGAAAGAAAATAGGCATTTGTAAATCTATATACGTCACGCATATTTGGAAAGACATCTTTGATATGGGGTACGTTTATTATTTTTTGCAGACAGTTTTCAATATCTTGAATTTGCAATACCATAAACTTCTCTCGCAGAATTTTTACCAACTCATTGAAAGCTATGTTTTCATTAGCAGGTAACTGAAATTCTAAGTTGAAGAATTTTTCAAGATAGGTTTCTGCATCGTCTATATGTTGAATATTCAACATTTTCTTTAGATGAATATTATCAGCAGCTACGATATAGAACACGTTAGGAAAATCAGCTGTATCTCGTATTATCTTTAATACCATCATCAATTCCTTGCTCTGCAATCTGTCCACATCATCAATTGAAATTATAACTGGTCTATCAATCTTTTGAAGCTCATCACGAATTTTATCATGTGTTTCTTTCAATGTCCTATTGCTCTTTTTTATGACATTTTGCAAGTTAAGTGAAAAACCACTATTGGAATATCCAATAGAAGAGAGCAATAGGAATATATATTCTTTGACTGTGTTATCTATCTTAGGAAGATATTTTCCTACACATTCTCTAAATGTAGAGAAAAATTCCTGTATAATACCTAATTCCGTATCGCATAGCCATGGTTCAAATTTGATATAAACTACTGGAATTTCTTCTTTTATCTCTTCTTCAAGCATCATCAGAAAAGAGGTTTTGCCCTGTCCATAATGTTCTCCAATATGTATCACAAAAGAATGTTTGGCAATCTGTTCCTGACTATTATTGCTATAGAATGAATAATAGATTTTGTTCAATAACAACTTGGCATAGCTTCGGCGATTGAAAATATCGTTTGAACTCGGAGAGTCATAATAAAGCGCCGACACTGTTGTCTTATATTTATCTGCATTATTCTTTTTCTCCTTTTTGCATGTATGAATCTGAAACTCCATAAACAAAAAGATGCCGGCAATGCACAACGATACAATAAGGCAATTTGTATCAATTGTCTTGCTCAGCCATACCCATACATCAATGCATATCTCTGATATATATGGAAACGTCAATACTCCCAAGCATAATATGGTATATAAAATGAGCCGATAAATTCTATTCATGTCATATATTATTTTAGCTCAACACGTTATGCAATTTTTTTAAATTGTTTATACCAAGCAAGTACCAAAAGCCTCCTTCTGTTAAAATATACTTTATAAAATCTATTACAAATTGGTCATACGATTTTATTTGTACGTCATTAAATACTTTCTCCAATGTTTTTAGTATTGAAGTGGCTACAATATCTGCTGTTTGCAACAAGATAATATCCTTCGAATTCAAAACATTAAAATTGTTTATGATGTTAGTCCAAGGAAATATACCAAAAAACTGTTTAATAATTTCATTCGATTTCATTCCTTGAAAAAGCTCTACTACGTATCTGTATGCATCATTACAAAGAAGGCAACTATCAAATATCATTTCTGTGCCATATGCTTTTCTCATGCAATGATTTGCCACCAAAGTTCCCAAAGCAGAAAATGCCACATAATTTGGGGAACGTACTGCACCACGACTCATTTTGCTTGTGTCTTTTAGCAAGTCTAAATTATCTTCATACAATTCTTCTACATGACAACCTTGTAACATTGTAAGGTATCTCGCATCTTTTGTTTTACAGATAACCTTATTCAATGCCATTCTCATTCCTTCTAAAGTAGGTGCAGTAAATGATTTAGCAATAAACTCTATGTCTTCATCATCCAATATCTCATAAAAATATTGTGATGCCTTTATCTTTTCTTCTCGATTATAACACCATGTGTAATCTTTAATATCATTATATGCGCCATCCAAGAAATCATCTACAATAATGGAAGTTACCATATACCGTTTCTCTATAACTACGACAGAAAAATCACATCCAACAGCAACCATCTCTTGGAGGATTTTTTCCAATACTGCATTCTTTTTGGCGGTTTTCACCCACTTTGTGGCTTTTATTTCTGTTTCTTCTTTCTCCTTTACTGACAAGAAAAAATCTCTAATCGTATTTTTAAGAGATTCTTCCATTGAAATTGGTATTGAAACTCCAGCTAATACAAAATACTTTTGATTTTTATCCGTCAGGTTATCTCCTGTGTTACCAGACTCATCTATATATGTCTTGTAATTTTGCATAGTATTTTCTATCTAATAGTATTACTGATGTGCATTGGTTGTATATCTACAATTTTCCCATTCTCTAAATAATACGCTCCTGACAAATCATGTCTTTCCCCAATGCTTTGATACCCTTTTTTCGGTATAATATACTTCTCTCCAAGTGAATAGAACACTAAAGATAAGTGTTCGTTCTCAAGATATTTTTCAAGATAATCTTGCCTAATAGCCAATCCATTCATTTTTCCTATTGAGAAGTTTCTTGCCACCACTGTTTTATTGCATTTATCCCTTGTCACGCCTCGTTCTGCTGTATATAAATTCAGTGCATTCATTACCTTATGATTAGGCATACTTGCCTCTCTCAGAAAGATCTCATCATCTTTAAGCCCTAGCCAATCTTCTTGTAATTGAGCTTCATACGACAAATAAAGAGTAAATTTCTTTCCTTGAAATGTATTACTATAATCTTCCTTTTCACCAAGTGTACGTTTGTAAGTTTCAGCCCAAGGGTACTCATTCCAAAGATATTCTATGCTGCCATTTCTGCGTTCTGGCATCCATCTTCCATAAAAATCTTTGTTTTTAGCCCATTCTTTGAATATCTCCAACTCATCTTTTCCAATGAATGCCGCATTTGAGAACAAAAACAAGTCTTTCATAGTTTCTTCTTCTGCGTTAGTCTTATGCCCATCATAACAGGTTAAGACTATCCAAGTAGAATTATCTTCATCAGTAACTATCAATCTTGGTTTTTGTATGGAAAAATCTCTGCTCATCCATTGTTCATTAGATACATTTTCAACATCTTCTATATCCTCAACTTTGAAAAATTTATACGGTATTGCTTCTGACGGCACCACGACAGATGGATCCATTCTTGAATATTCATTTGTGTTCCAAGGATAAGGTGTTGGGACTATATCTTCACCTTTCGGAGAATATACATACTGAGACTCATCTACGACAGGAAAATGATCGCTAAGTAATGCATCCGCTTTAAACAAGGCCAGCCATAAATACTTCTTGCCAAAGCGTTCTGTCAGATTATTATATCTGTCTTCTGAATAAACATTGTCGTCCAATTTACCCAATTCATCGTTCCATTTGAAATCATGCTTGGCTATATTAGCTATGAGCAACATTATATCAACTAACGGAATGCCTTCCACAACCCCTTTCTCCGTGTTCATGAATACGCAGCTTTTATCTCGACCGTTTGTTCCCAATATATACCGATTAAAGTCAGAAAAGCCATATAAAGTTTCGTACATCCTCCAAGATCCTTTGCTTATTCCAAAATATTTTTTGCCTATTTTATCCATACCATCTACTATAGAATCAGATGGCTTCGGAGAGTCAAATGGTGGTCTTAACTTGCCAAAGTACTTATTACTTCCTGTTATCTCATCTGCGAATGCCAATATTAACATTGTCCATTGTCGAATAAGTATGTCTTCTGGAGCCTTATGATTTTCATAAAAGAATTGAAGTACTAACTCTGCAATTTCACCAGTCTCTTTGGAACTACGATTTCTAATCAAATGCCCATATATTGCGCAAGCAATGATTTGCATAACATAAGGGTCATTGCAATCGTAAAACTCGCTTAAAGCAAAAAGAGCCATATTGGGTTTCTTTTCAAATATCTCAACAAGTTTTCTCATTATCTTACCACGAACAAATGGATGTGGTGTCGTGCACATCCAGCATAGCAAGATAATAACTTTCCCCCATTCTTTATCGGAATTGTCTTTAGGCATGATATTTATGAAAACTTCTATTTTCTGTTCATCATGATATCTATTGGCGTACACTTCATTTATCATCGCAGACCATGCTATATCTCTATGTACAATATCCGTCTTTTTCAATACTTGATGCGCAGACATAAAAATATCAAAGGACAAAACTTTCATGTAGTCATGCAATATCTGCACACTAAAGATGTTGTTTTGCTGTATCCAATCATGTATTAATTTTTTATTTTTCCCTTGATGATTCAAACAACTTAAAATTAAAGAACACATTTGCTTGGACTTTTCCATTTCCAATAACTTTGGAGTCAACTCCCAATCAGAAAGTAATGCCATAAGAAATCGTCGATAACTGAAATATTCTCGTTTGCACCCTTTTTCTAGAACAAAGTCAATTTTCGCTTCCTCTGACATTTTATTCTGTTTGAATATGTCAGCCATCAGGAAATCGCCCATTTTCTGATAGCCAAACATGATGTATTCTCCTTCATGTCCAGTAGTCAATACCAAATTTTCTTTCAATAGCCAGTTTAATAGACTATTTGACCACATCCGACCTCGACAAATCAGGTCAGTGTAATGTCGTGCTTTTTTTCGTGATATATCATCGCATTTGTTGTAATAGAGAGAGTAATTTGCAAATTGCATTAACGCTTGCTCTGTTACATTACGATGAGGGTCTTCATCAACACCCTTAGAAACTATTTCATTCCGATATTTTATATACTCATGAAACAAATCCGAATAAGTAAAATGACCAAATAAGAATCGGATATTTCTATGTGCTACCATACAGAACATGGATAGGAATAAGGGTTCCTTGAATTCCATTTGATATTTCTGACGTAGAGTTCCCTCTTCATCATCTATCTGATAAAAGTCAAAATACTTTTTGATTGCTTCTTGTGTTATACTATCTTTAAACCCTTTGAGTTCAATCGTTTCACATGGGAAATCAAAATGCGAGCCATCACCCTCACGGTATGTTGTCAACACCTTGACTCTATCACAATCCTTTAATATGAATTTTAGTCGTCGTAATGCCACATTCCAAAAGTTTTCTGTGGCACCTTCATTCAAAGCATCAATGATAATGAGAGCATTCGTGTTTTCTATAAGCATCTCATTATTTAATCTTTTGATGTCATTTCCTTTAAGATACATCATTTCGCAGAGTTGGGTTTCAAAATCCAGGGCTTCTGTGAATCTACTTCCAAATAATAAATATACATTCATATCCTTGCACAGTCTTTCTGCCGTAGCGCAGACATAGTGCGTTTTTCCCATACCTGCGGTTCCTTTCAACTGCAAGAATTGATTTTTTGCCCGTTTCCACTGCTCTATTAGGGGATATATGCGACTATAAATTTCCTTGAAGAAATCTATAGTTTTGGAATCCATGTCTTTTTCATCGTGTTTTTTTCTCCATGTATAAAGGATGTCAAACAGTTCTTCGAAGCAACTTTTTTTTATACTTCTTTAAACTCCTTGTGAAAGAAAAAGTCGTTCCTAATACAATAGATTCTATGTCAGCCAAATTCTTTTCTATTTCAGTCCTTGACTCTATTTTAGCAAACAGATCTATTTCAGCATCCAAATTTGCATCTACAACATGCAAAACCCTATTGTATCTTAAAGCAGCATAACTTATCGCTTTCTCAACCTGCCTTTGGCTTGTTCCTCTACCACATGGTGAGAAATCTTCACTTTGCCAATCTTTATAAACCTCAACACCAATATTTTCTAAACGTGCCCCCAAACTTTTTATTGATACATACCCTAAACTGCCACTGTATTGGTTTACTACCACACCTATGACAGACCCAGATTCGTTGAGGACAGGAGAGCCAGAAAAACCTTTGTAGGACGTGAAAGCCAATGCATCTGTTCTAACAACCATGCTGTCATAGTCTTCTTTGGGTGTTCCCAAACGGTCTCTAACTTCAATACTGATAAGTTCTGTACAATTACCAAACTCTTTTGGGTAGCCAGTAATAGTCAGTTGTCTTTCCTCGTTAAATTCTGCAGCCAACAATCTTAAAGAATCATTCCGTTGATAATCCCTACATTTTAGCAAGACAACATCAATGTTATCTCCTTCAGCCGCAATGTATATGACATCACACAGCACAGGTGGTTTTGTAGAAATCAGTACAGGTGAGTCATTCATCTCCTTGTCTGCTACCACATGGCGTGCTGTGACTAAAGTATCTGGTGTTACAAAAAACGCAGTACCTTTTTCATTACCACATTCCACAGGAACTATTGAAGAGTATATTCTTTTTTGTAAATCAATAGGATATTTCATATTCATTGGCATCTGATATTATTGCATAGTGGAATTTTTCTTTTAAAGTCTCGTTGTTCGCAAAATTCCTCAAAATGGCATTTTCTCTATTGAATCGGATTTCACGATAAGAGATATTTGTGGGTAGAGACGCTGTTATAATACGTGATAATGCCTGATAACTTGGTCGGTTGCTCGAGCCTCCCGTAACAAAATAACGACAACTATCAGCCAAATTCATTTGCCCTTTTGATACGCTATGTGCGCTGCCATGATGAGCCACCTTGATTATGTCAAATATAATCGGCTTTGGACAATCTTCGTAGGCTTTTTCCAACTTGCTGAAAAGAATGTCTGGAGCTGCATCACCACAGAACAATATTCTGTGATTTTCATGTTCCCATACAAAAGCGATAGAAGCCTTGTTCTCTGGAGTCAAATTACCCAGACATTCATCCGCAAACATTTTAATGGTATCTCCATTAAGTGTTATTGCAGATGTCTTTTCCAATATAGGATCATGGTTTTCTTCTGCCATAATACGCATCAAGGCTTCATAGATGGTTTCTTCTTTTTTGTAATCCTCTTCTTTCTTTTTATAGAGTGTATTCCAAAACAGTTTTCGGTATTTTGCATCCAATATGTCTAATTCCGTTTTTGTAGGCGACAAAAATATCAGTCTGCCCATGTTGTTTTCCAATTCTATAGGTTCCGTCTCTGATGTGATATAATTCCTATCCCATGCGTTCTTCCATGCAACATTCTGCAATATCAATTCTGCTAATGTTTTGGATGATTCTGTGTTAACCTTACCAGCAAGCATATCCAATACAATAGGCAAATGCCCATATATTCGCGCTACATTTGCCTTCATTTTACCATCCCAATCTTTGAGATTGCCAGAAGTGCGCTGATAGCAGTTGTACAGAATGTGACCAATGGAAAGATTAGGCATTGAGGACAACATGGAAATTAATCCATTGATATGATCATTGTCTATGTGGCTAACTATTAAATAGTCTATATGACACTTGAAAACATTAACAATGTAGTCGTTCACATCTGGACTATATTTCCCACAATCTACCATGATGTGTGTTTCTTTATCATTGTTCTTTAATAATAACGTGATACAATCGCCAGCACCTATATTAAATGTCTTGAATATATACTGCATTTCTAATTTTCACCTTTATTATAAAAATTCCAGAACAAATTAGGGAAGCGTCGTCCTAATAACGTTCTTTTTTCATTGTCCATACAGAAATTCACTATATTATAGTGAGTCCGACAATGTACTTATAATCTGTTCAATGTTCTTGTCTATATAGTCACTGTTTATCTTGAAACGTTCTACGGCAAGGTCAAACTGCACGGTGTCATTTTTCAAATCATCATCCAAATAGAACATTCTTGATATTATCTCATTGTATGCCTTACCTTTTTATTAGGATAGACATTTTTGACTTTAATAATCCCTGCTGTCAAAATCATATTTCCATGTCCTTCATCACTCGCTCCACCTCTTCCAAAGGTACATTCAACATACGCGACACATAAAGTGGAGTAATGACATCCATGCTTCCTGATTGGCGTTCCATGCCAATCAGATACTCTATGTTCTTTTTCAAATCGCCAAGACTGTTTGAGAATGTAGCTGAAGCCTGTTCCTTGTTTTCCGCTTCCTTTGCTTTGAAAGCATCAAACGTCTCACTGCCATCCTCACCATATTTACCATCCTTTGCCTCGTATATAACCGATGGTTCCAGTACTTCCACTGTATGCCATGCACCTTGTGGTACAACACAGCCATAATTACCAACGGTGGGGTCAAGATGAATACGCTCTATCTCGTTTCCATTTTCATCACAGATGACCTCCACAATCTTACCGCACAAGAGAAAAACATTCTCCGTACTTTGCGGATGCCTATGGATAGGCACAACGGTTCCTGGCAACAGAGCATTCAGCATACGCTGGCTGGTATCAGCCGACGAAGTGCGCAAATCCAAATTCTGACGTAAACGAGGATTCTCTTTTGCTTGTTCAAACAAACTGTCAAGCAATTCTTTATTTATTTCCATACCGTTATATTCAATTATTGGGCATCCGCTTCGCCCTTCTTGGAACAAAGAGGTAGAAGCAGAATGCCCAAATAGCCTTTAATATTTTCATTATATTTAATATCTGCGCAACACGACTTGGAATGCTTCTGCATAGTTACATCCCCACTGGCTTCCGCGCATAGCAGCCAAGCCTGTGATATACTCTACACTTCGGGGATGAGGATATGGACGCATTACGCCACGGTACATAGAAAGAGCCTTACACTTTGCCTGTATTCCATTCTGACCGACCTCAACATAACAGTTCGGACGGAACAGATTCATGGCATCGTTGATAGCCCACTCCGAGCATGATGGTACTTCCATATACCAGAACTCTTTCACAGGCTTCACTGTCGGCTGACGCTGAAACAAACGTATAGCCTCCTGACAGGCCATTGAGGTCTGCAAGTGGTCATTGTTAGTGTCAGCAGGATGATGGGTAATTACAATATCAGGCTCACTCTCACGGATAGCACTCTCGATAAACTGCACCAATTTCAAATGCGGAACAGTGTTCATCTCGATGTTTGGAAAAGTAGCCTCATACTTCTTACTCACACCAACATAGTTTGTTGCAGCATCTGTATCACCTTCCAACTCTGCATCCGAAGGACGAAAAGCTCTTGCTTTTGCCTCTGTACACATAATGGCTACGTCTACTTCGTCGCCTTCATGCGACCATTTCCACATTGATGCACCAGCCCCGAGAACTTCGTCATCGGGGTGGGCTACTACTAATAAATATTTCATTTAATTATTGTATTATTTAGTTCTCAATTCTTATTTTTTGCGCTTTATCAAGTCTGCGATGGCAATAAGAAATCATAGCCATTATGTCTAGAGCATCTTGTTCTGACATATTCCATTCGACTTTTAATTCATGTGATGAAGGATTGCGAAACATGGCCACTATTCCTATCAACAAATTACGAAAGCCTCTATGTTCATCTTTTTCTGATTTACTTTGAAAATTGTTAATAATCAAAATCGGATCATCATCCTTAAAAACATTTTCCATTAAATTTTGACCATCATATTTAACTCCTGCAAGGTAGGGTGTTCAAAATCCTCATAATTTTTATGTCCAAATTATCCCAAAAATGGATGTCTAACTAACAGTAAATCAACAAACTGCAATTTTAAAATCGTGCAGGATTTCCATTTCGATACATTATGCATATAATTGTTGCAGAATATCAGTGAGTTATAGCGTTTATTTGGTCAAAAATCGTGCGGGATTTTTTCTGGATTTTGAACACCCTACCTGCAAGGTCTTGAATTCTTTTTATCAGTCCCTTAGACGATTCTAATACAGCATGGAAATAGTTATTGGCAAGTAACTCCGAATTACAGTAAGCAAAAACTAATTGATGCGCTCCTTGTTCTATTAGTTTTGATTTTAAGCCGTCTACCTTTACTTGTACATCGGATATTTTAGATGCTTTTGCAATAGATATAATTTGATTTGAATCATTTATAGATAAGCCTTCGAAAGCGAGTTGTTTATTTACTTCACTTTTAAGCTTATTATACATGTCTTGATTGTTTACATATCTTTGCGGAGACAATACATTTTGTATAAATAGAACAATATTATTAGCACATTTATAATCATTCTGGTATTTTTCAAAAGCATTGAATAGTTTCTTTCTTTTCGCCAAAAATTCTTCTGAATAAGAAACATCATCAATTTGAGATTGCAACAAAATTCTATGTATTACAGCTCCTGTAATATTGGGATCAATATCTGCTATCGTATTAGCAAGTATTTCCAAAGTTGATAATTGTAAAGGGCTTATTGTACTCATGTTCAACAAACAAATCATTTACTAATTTTCTTCTACTCATACCATTTCCGCATACTTCACTAACTTATCGTGCATCCATTGCGGATACTTACCACAAGCAGTATATAGGATAGCAATGACAGTCCAGATAATTAGTTTTATATCACCAAAGAACGAGGCGTGCTTTACGTAATATACATCAAGTTTCAAGCGGATGGGCAATACTTTCTCATTATATTCTTCCTCATCTGGAAATTGGTCACCATAGATATAATCCCACAAACTTGATTGTGAAGTCAAACCGCAAGGCACAGTAGCAGCAATAGCATTCGCTCCACCACGTGTGATATCCACTTGATCAACAGCAGCAGGACGCGGACCTACAATCGACATAGTGCCATTCAGAATGTTCATCAACTGAGGTAACTCATCAATCTTCAGTCTTCGCATAATCTTACCCCACCAGAATATACGGTCCTGGTCAGGACGCAGCGATGTCTCTTTAGCCCCTCTTGCCACACGCATAGAGCGGAACTTCCACATCTTAAACTTTTTGTTGTCCTTACCCACACGATTGGCGAAGTAGAACAAAGGTCCTGGGTCACTAAGTTCTGTTAGAATCATGGAAACAATCCAAATCGGTGAAGTACCCACAATGCCAAGGAAGGCACATACAAAGTCAAAAATACGTTTTATAGCTTTATAAATCATCGTATAATAATATTTTCATGAATAACCTTTTATCTTTCTCCAAACAAAATGACATGGTTTCCATATGGGTGCCCACAACACTTCGCTTGGAGCAAACTTAAAGAACACAAAGTTTCTCTTTACATTATGCAGATACACATCCATTCTGCTCTTTCTGTTCAAATGTTGGTTGCGTTTGTCATACTTCCCGAAGTTTCCAGCCAGTTCTATCTCTGCCAGCAACAGTTTTCCTAATCTTTCATTAGGTTTACACAAAAAGAACTCCGGTTCCAATCCAAACATCTGCTGTTCTACATACATCACAGCCTCAACAAACTTAGCCAATCCCAAGTGTCTCATCTCTTCAAACACCTGCAGCCGTTGCTCTTTATCAAGACTCTTTAGTATGTAATAATAGTCAAGCAACTGTCGCAATCCTATTCCTTCATGCAACACATGATGGAATATGTGCATCAATGAATACACAGCATTGAATTCTGGCGTAGGGTAGGCAAAACCTACAGTCTTGTCATAGTTGGCAAACTGCCTGTCTGCACACCTATTGAAAAACTTTCTGTATTTGCGGTAAAGAAAAGGACTGTATGTAAAACTCGGTATAAAATGAATCTCTGTAGGCGTATCCTTGAATATCTCTACCTCCGCATGGTGAATCACAGTTTCTCCAACATTCCATCTTGCTTTCAGAGTTTTGTAGATTTCGTCTCTATTCCCTTCCACCCACAAGTCAATGTCTCCACATTGGCGTCGCAAAGGATTAGGATAAAGCAGGGCAACTCCTTGTCCCTTCAGCACACAGCTTCGCAATCCTATACCATTGAAAATGTCCGTAATGTCTTTACACCTTGCATTCAGCAGTCGATTTCTGTTTTCCAATGTCAAGGTCTGAGCAATCCATTGCATCAAGAAATTCGGTTTGTTTTCACCTGAAGCAATGACCCTTTCAACACCTGTCAACAATACTCCAGCAAGCGACTGCCGTTGGGCTTCCGTATAAATGAGAGTCCAATCCTTATCAGTCAATTTGCGAGAGAAACAATCTCGCTTCCTTAATGATATCAGTATAAGTTCTTGAAATAGGGACATTACTTCATCTTTCTGTTTGAACCCGATATCTCCAAACCTTTAAGAGAATCCTCAAAACTTACGATTTGGTAATCGAAGTCATACTTACTCATCTCTGGTTCGTAGTAGCTGCTTGCAAACATCTTTGGCAACTGTGGCAGGAAGAAAGAGCCAAGCCAAACGAAAGGATTAAACAAACTGCTAATCCAAATCTTATGGTTATACTTCTTTGCAAAGTATCTCACGATCTCTACCGTATCAGCCAATTCAGCGTTTTGCGGATAGAACGTGCCACCAAGTTCACGATCTATTACCTGCTTTACAAATTCCGCCAAATTGTCTATAAACAACATAGAACGATTGTTGTGCCATGCAGGGAATATAGGTGTTTTGGTAGCGAGCCATCCCAAACGCAAGAAGTTTCCCTTTGAATTAGGACCATATATCATGCAAGGACGCAGGTTTGCCACTTTAAATGTGTCACAAGCCAATTCATTCAAACCTTTCTCAGCTTGTAACTTACTGTCTCCATAAAAATCATTAGGATTGGGTTTTGTGTCACGCTTTGTAACATCCCCTTTCAACGACTTACTTGCGTGATAAACAATACGCGATGACATAAACAAAAATTGCTTCACTCCGCACTCTTTAGCGTGTTTTGCTATCTCAATAGTCAAGTCACGGTTCACCTTATAATATAATGGAGCCATTTCTGGCTTTGGGTCTACATGCGCAATGCCTGCCACATGAAACACAGCGTCATACTTTGAAAAATCAGCCTGTTTCCATACACCATTCATCGTGTCAACCGTGTCCACTTTATAATTATTAGGATCACGCATCAACCATCGCTCTATCGATGTACCAACAAAACTATTGGCACCTGTTATCAATATCTTTTTCATTATCCTTTTAATTTTGCTTTTCTAAACTCAGGGTTTAAATACTTCACTACACCAGCAAACATTCCTGCCAACATAGGCAATGGATCATTCCATGCACCGTCATGATAGCTGACGTCCTTACCGAAGAACTTAAACCAAGAAGGTTTAAACTTAAATCTGTCATGAGAGAACAAGAACCACATAACATCCAATCCAAACCAACGCACTTGCTGACCAGATTTGTACTTCTTCATATCAAACACCTCAGCACCATTGCCAAGACATTCATCTACAAAAATCTTTGCAAAATTCACACCTGCAGCAAAGCTTGCCTGAAGACTTGAAGGTACACGAGGGTTTATCTCAATAATTTTAAGTTCACGTGTTCGTTTGTCTTCCAATATATCAAAATCAGCAAAACCATGCCAGTTCAATTTATCCAAACAACGTTCACATTGTTCTATCAGGAATGGATGTTCCACTGTCTCACTATAACAGCTTGTACCTCCTTTCAGTGGGAAGAATCTACGAATTTTAATAACTGTTGAGGCTGCTGTCTTTCCGTCATGTCTGCGAAACAACATTACATTATAATAATAGTCTGGCTGTTCCACAAATTGTTGTAGCGCACAAGCTCCAAAACTCTTAGCAATAGGTGGATATTTTTCTTCTAATTCCTCAAGACTTCCTACTTTCGTAATACCCTTCGCTCCTGCTGATAAGTTAGGCTTAATCATAGCAGGGAATCCTACATATTCAGCTACAGATTTTAGATTTTCCTTGAACTCCGAACCTTCTGCCTTCAACTTTATTGAGGGTAAAGCTCTTGTATGTGGATGCACAATGTCATACTTTTCACATACCTCCATAAGTATCTGCTTGTCATTAGCCAATTCAAATGTAGAATATGTCTCCACAGCACATATTATTTTGTATTGCTGTTCCACCTTTTCCTTTTCACGGCTTAAGAAATAAGCAGACTCATCACCCATTGGAATAATCAAGTCATACTTGTGCTGTTTCAGATGCTCATAGAAATAAGTCTTGAAAGCCTCTGCCTCCAGATGTACATTAGGTGATTTGTACTTATGATGTAGATATTTAGTAGCATATCCACTACTAACCTTTTGCGCACAAAGGGCTGTTAACTCATGACCAAGTTTGTTTAACTCACGAGCCATACACACCACTTGCACACCTTCGCCGTCAAGCAATAGTATTTTACTCATATTTTAAATTGACTTTTATTCTTAACTGTTAGAGATTTTTTCCAAGATTTATATATTTGTCTGCAATCTGAGACCACGTATAATTTTCTTTCACAATATCTAAAGCTGAGTTACCATGCGATTTTAATTTTTCATAATTCATTTCTACTGCCTTCATATTTTGGGATACCTGTTCTACATTCTTCACATCGCTCCAAAGTCCAACATTATGCTTTTCGAGAACTTCTTGGATTGCAGGGATGCGGGTTACTATTGGTATTTTTCCATATGACATACCTTCAAGTAAGGCAATTGGTAACCCCTCTGAAGAAGACACAAGACAATAAGCCAGACAGTTTTTCAAGAGTGCTTCTTTTGTATCACCAGAAACCATACCAACAAAAATAATATTTTTGCAACCTGATGCTCTTTTAACAATTGATTGGCCATATTCAGTATCTGTATTTCCACCAATTACCAACTGAAACTCACCGTAGTCATGCTGCTTAAAAGCATCAATTAGTATTTCAAGATTCTTGATGGGATCTACACGTCCAATAGTAAGAAAATACTTTCCAGACTTAATGCCATAGCGCTTCATTACATCAGTATTTAAAAGACGATTTTCAGGCAAGAATACACCGCAAGAAACAACATGACACTTCTCACCATATTTATCTAAAATTTCTTTTGCTTTTGTATTACTAACAGTAATGATTGTCTTCGAAAACTTCAATGCAAATCTCATCATAGTACGCAGTAAGAATTTCATCTTATAACTATGCTTCGGGTTATCTTCTGCCAAACTATGAATGACAGTACACGCCTTCATCCCAAACATACGTACAATCAATGATGGGAGAATTGAAAAAGTAGTTGTCTGATATGATACAATATCTATGACTTTTCTATTTTTGATAATGTATGGTAAGGATTTCCAATACAGAACAGGAATACTAGTCATTGTACCGCCAGGGCACTTATATTGTTTAATTAAAACCCCTTTATATTCAAATTCTTTGTTACAAGATCCGAAACTCAATACTGACGACTTAAATCCTTTTCTATTCAGCTCTGCTGCAAGGTTGTATGTGTATGAACTCACTCCATTGGGCTTTTCCTGAGCACCTACGAATATTGTTCTCATCTTAATTTCCTTCCTTCTATCAGGTCAATATATCTTTTTTCAAATATTTCCATAGAGTAATTCTCCCTCAAATTAATATTACTCATCTTGCCCATTTGATTGCGAAGTTTTGCCGAATCAAGCAACAGACAAAGAGACGCAGACAAGCCATTGACATCGCCAATAGGATGCAGAAAACCATTCTCTCCATCAATCACTAAATGGTCATTATCACCTACATTCGTAGCCACAACTGGTAAACTCCAATTTAAGGCTTCCATTATGCTATTACTAGTTCCTTCAAAGAAACTAGTTGATATATATATATCTGCATTTCGCTCCAATTCGGGCACATTATTAGGCTTAATGTAAATATCAGTCTTGTTCTCAATGTTATACTCCTTTACCCATGCGCGAATTTGATTCTCAAGTACACCATAACCTACAATGCAGAGACGAAAATCATTTCGAGACAGTCTTGCAACGCTTTTAATAAGCGTCTCATAGTCCTTTTGTGGATCAAAACGTCCTACAGTTATGATTGTCTTAACCTTATGATCTGGACGTATAATTGTTTCTTCTATATTTGGAAAACAGTTAGGAATAACGATATTTTTCTTTCTCCTAAAACCGTGATTTCCAAAATAATCTGCGCCAGAATAGCAATTGTAAATTGTTCCTGTTGCAAAAAGATTGTGGACTATCTTTTCTATTAACATCTTACCCTTGGGCATTCTAGAATTGCGTATGCCATTATAAACCAGAATACCACACATGTGCCCCACCAACGACCCAACGAAATCTGACATAGTCAAGTAGTTCAGCAATACATCGGTTTTACTTTCTTTTATTATGCTCTTGATACATCTTAGCTTAGAGAGCATATTACCAATAAGCTTATGTACTTTTACTGTGCTTTCAGCAAGTAAATCTACATTGCGTTTGTATTCAGAATGATTGCCATACAGCACAATTAAATTCACTTCTGTATATTTTGAGAGCTGAGAAGCAAGCAAAACAGCCTGTTTCTCAGCACCTCCTGAATCTATAGTTGATAAAAGAATTGATACTCTTTTCATTCCTATTTTATTTAGTTATTTAATGAGCACGCTCCTTTATAAATCGTGCTGGATTTCCTGCCCATACCTGATAAGGAGGAATATCTTTTGTCACAACACTTCCAGCACCTATTATGGAACCTTTACCAATTGTCACAGAATTACATATAATTACATTCAGTCCTATAAAGACATCATCTTCTATACGAACTTCACCCAAACGAAAGATTCTGCCTTTTTTGTTAGGATCTAGATAATGTGTCAATATCTTTGTGCCTGAAGTAATAGCAACATGATTACCTATATAAATCATATCAGGAGCGACTGTATCGATACCCACCCCTCCGTAGATAACTGCTTTACCTTTGATATTTACCCCCCCCAAATCTCAAAATTCTTGCTCTATGTTGAGGAAGCATAGGAAAACTTGATAGTCCAATCCATAGTTTCCTCCACATTCTTTTAGGAGGATATACTTCGAAGAAATGTTTTATTGTCATAATTATTCTATTTTTTATAATTTATTATATCAAGACAATGCTAACAAGTTTCCTAACTTCTCATCCCATTCTTCTGGGATAAAAGCTCCCATACCAGCAGCTGGGTAGAATGTGAGTTCGCCAAAGTATATTTTACCGTTTACATTATACAAATCTACTCGCAAAAACTTATAGTTAGCAGACAAAGTTTCAGCTAAACGAATCATTTCTGAAAGATTGCTTGGCATGTTCTCCACATGATTTGGATCTGGTTTACAAGCAACCTCACCAAAAGGCAGCAAATCACCATTTGTTGAATAATAATTAGCGTGATGTTCTACAAAACGCCCAAAGTCTATTTTAAAGAATTTTACTTTCCCATTAAAACAAAAAAACTTGTAGTCTGGTAAATCAGTTTTAGTTTCACTATTGTTAATTATCTGCTCTGCAATATATTTTTCTGCTATAATTTTGCGAGGCACATTTAGATAAGGCTTCTCACGATACGTCTGTCCAGCATTTGTATACATGGACTTTTTTAATTTATTTTTAGCCTTTATTTTATCAAACTTTGTTTTATCAGTACAGACAATAACACCACATCCTCCACCACCATGTGTAGTCTTTAAGACAAATTGATTTGGCAATGAATTCCAATCTATGTCTTCCACACTATCCCAAACGGCTAAAGTCGGAATAATATGTTTATTGCCTATACGTGATTCTACATAATTCTTGACAGCCAATTTATCTACCAATTTAGTATATTCAGGCTTATAATCGTATATTTTTAACCATTGCAATTTCTCGTTGAAAGATTTAGGATTTTTCAGATGAAGTATTTTACCTCTCATTTCAAAAAAATACAAAATTTTCAAATATAAAGCATCATTCTTTATGAAAGGCGAAATCTTTCTGAAAACGACAGCAAATAGTTTGAGTGGATCTTTTATTGCTTCTATGAATTTATTTTGTTTACTCATATGCTTCTATTATAATAGTTCTAGTTCGTAAAACAGCTCCAATGACGTGCTTTTACGTATAGTGTAAATCATTACTATACTACTACATAAATTATAGTAGTGTTTATTTATCGTTCATTATAATAATTACAATCCAAAAGCGTGAAGTATCTTTTTCACCTCCGTCACATTATTGAAATTACTTATTGCACATTCATGACCTTTAATTCCTAACTTGTTTGACTCTAAAGGATTATTGGAAATCCAAATCATTTTATTCGCAATTTCTGCAACATCATCAGGTTGGACTAGTATAGCATTTAATCCATCTATTAGAAATGCGTCGATATCACCAACTCTAGAAACTACCACAGGTCGTTTTGATAAAAGGTATTCCCCCAATTTTGTTGGAAAACCATAATGAGCCTGTTTGTTGTTAGGTCTTGTCAACAATAGCATTTCAGCATTGGACAACAAATTTGGCATTTCATTGGGTGACACTGCACCCAAAAAAATTACGTTATCACTTATTCCATTTGTAAAAGCAAATTCTTCATATATTTTTTTTTGCCTTTGAGATTTTATAGGACCTGCAATATATAGTTTTCTATCGACGAAGTGTTTGTGGTATATAGCGAAAGCTCGAAGTAATTCAGAAACTCCATCTTTAGAATCATCCCAAATATTACCACAATACGCTATATATTTAAATCCACAATTATTTATCACAATATTATCAAATCTCGTTTTATCTACTATCATATTTATTATATGAATATTTTTCACCCCATTCTCCGAGAAATACCTTTGTAAAGGTCTAGAAATCACAAACATTCCATCTAGTTTTTTACACGCATTATTATAACTTTTAGTACTAACTATTTTTGATGTGACGACGTCTGGATGTTCCGTTGTTTCATTGAACATTTTACCTTTCTTGAATTTTGCAAAAAGTGGCAAGTATTCTCGACACCCATATAATAAAACCATACTATTCTTGTTTAAATCAAAGAATAAGAATTTCAATACAAAAAAATATGATAACATCAAACATAAATATCTATTAGAGAAATGCGTCGCAAAAGTTCCTCTTATACATATATTCTCTTCACTCACATAATCTTTAGGTGCGAACTCACGCAACCCTATCAACTCTACAGAAAATCCATTTTTCCTAAATCCTCTTGCATATGCCAACAATCTATTTGCAATTGCAGTACCATAAACAAAATGATTGCACACTATATATATCTTATTCATACGTATAATATTTACAAAAATGTTATTAACGATAACCGAATCTGTCTGACCAATTCTATTATCAAGACCGTCTTAGATCCTCAACAAGTTTCTTTGCAACCACATCAAAACTGAGCGTTTTAAGAAACTGATCAATTGAAGATAGGAAATACTCTACGCCTAAATCCCTTGCTTTTTCCATTATTGCAGCATAAGAATCAACATTTCCCGCTTCGTACATAAGACCGATATTATACTTCTCAATATAATATTTATACGGGTTATAGTTTGGGCAGATAATCGGACGATGATTAATGAGAGCCTCTGTCATGGTACCATTCGTTATACATGATGGACCTCGCTCGTCGGCAAACACCACGAAATGGGACTCAGAAAATATTGAATGGCTTTAATAATTTCCTTTGTTTCGGTTAGATAATTGAATTCTCTCATTGCAACTTGTGCTCCAGCTTTACCAATTTTAGCAGATTCTACTGGATGTTCTAATGCCCAAATTAGTTTTGAAGAGAAATCTTCTTGATTACGTTCCTCTGCAAGAATGGCTGTTTCTCCGTCCTTTAGAAACAGAGGAATATCACCTACCTCTGTCACAACAACAGGATTCTCTGTTAAGAGATATTCTCCAAGTTTTGTAGGAAATCCACATTGTGCTTGCAATGAGTCTGGACGATCAAGGGTAAGAATCGTGGCATTCTTTAAAATTTGGGGCATATCAGCAGCAGAAACAATACCAGTAAAAACAATAGAATCTTTCAAGCCAAGAGTTTCCATCAACTTTAGATTACCCGAAACGTCTTTCGGATCTAGAGTTTTACCTATAATATAAAGCTTTACTTCAGGATGAACCTTATGCACAATAGCAAAAGACTTTATCAACTCATCGACACCATCCTTATTGTTAAAAGCCGTACCACAATAGGCAATATATTTTTCGGAAGGTTCTTTCCTGAGATTAATAAATCTATTGCTATCAACAGTCATGTTAACTATCTCTATTTTTTCTTTGGCTAATCCAAGAGAAGAGAAATACCCTTTGAGGGCAGTTGAGATAACAAACATACCGTCTAAATCCTTAATACGAGCTTTATATTTTTTTATATCAAAACCTTTAATCATATAAATGTCAGGATGCTCTGTTCTTTCATGATATAACTTTACATCTTTTCTATTTATCAAATTAAAGAATACTCTTCCTGCTGTTAAAAGGATTACTTTATCACCGGCTTTAAGATTCTTGGAGAACTTCCATCCCCAATAAAAGCCTGCAAGTTTTTCAATAAATCTATTTTTTATTCTTAATCTATCCCACATATAGTTGAAATAGATATTAGGCAAATGCTCGGTAACCTTATTGTAATTTGAATCAGGTTCCAAGAAAACAACCTCAACCTGAGTACCTAATTCTGAAAAGCCCCTCAAGAAACTTAGTAGTCTGTTCGTCGGAGCGGTGTTAGGTTGATATGAATTATAAACTATATATAACATATTTTTTATGAAAAATGATTTACTTAGATGTCGCTTTTTTATCCCATCTGGCAAATAGAACTATTAGCATGTAAAAATACCAGTAAGTTAGATTACCCAATGTAAATGGTTCCAAGGTCATTGAACATATAAGTATAAAAGCTAATAGTGATATTACGATTGGACGCTTAGCCGGATTATTTGCAACTAACTTCAATGGATATGCTATTATGCAAAAAAAGAGAATTGTACCTACGATTCCATAATCTACAAGAAACGCTAAGTAATCATTATGAAAACCAAAACCTCCAGGAATAGCCAAAAAGAATCCACCTTGGTAACCTATACCAAATAGTTTTTCATAAGTATTTCCACTCATATATCCTAGCATCTTAGCCTCCCAAATTAGAGTTCTGCCATTTCCTGTATCGTCTTCATCCATTAAACGTTCTGACAACACATCAAAGGCTCCAAGATAATACATGGCAAAAACTCCTATGGCAACAAGTACCGCTATTCTTATTTTCTTTTTGAACTTTATTTTCGAAAACATTGTAATTACCACAATAGCTACCCCCATAGAAAGGAAAGCTCCACGAGAAGCATTCATAACTAATAAGAGCATACCCAACGGAATGGTAAATAATGCTATTTTGTTAAAGAATTTATTGGGAGCAAGTTTATTTACAACTATATTATAAGCTAAAACTACTCCCATACCACAAACATTTCCAAAATAATTAGGATCAACCCATGATCGTCTTCCTGTTTCCGACACTTCTATAGCAGAACTTTGTCCATATGTAAAAAAGAATATGCTAAGAATAATAGTTATAATTATGAATGCTATCATATAACTATCCTTTTCATAACCATTTTTACTCACAAAAAAGAAAGATAACAGTACTATAAGAAGACTGTAGTCTATATTTACAAGTTCTTCACCATGAATGAAATCTATAATACAAACGTATATACAAAAAACAACAAATATTATAGGAGGTCTTTGACAATATTTCAATTTTGAAGATACGATAAACAGACTTGCTGCAATAATTAAAAGATATATCCATTTCTCTGTGGGCATATATGAGCAGGAAATACCGTAAGTACCCAGAGCCGTAAAGCATGCAAGTACAGGAACTAGCATATTGGGAGCTTTAATTATCGCTGGAAGTACAAGGGCTAATAAGTAGACTAATCGCAATGGCATAGGAGGAGCTGACGTAGGGCTAACCCAAGAGCACAGTACGATTAGCAAGAAAAAATAATATTTATATAATCGCCTTTCAGACATATAACTAATTATTTATAACGTTATCTATTTGATTCTGTATTTTATTATTATTAAAAACCTCTAAGATAGTCGGTTTGAAAGAATATTTCTTATTATAAATATTCCCTATAACTTCTGCCATCTGATTAATTGGACAAATCATTCCGTCTTTTACTTCTTTAATAAATTCATATGCTGACCCATAATTGTTTGCTAAAACTGGTAGATTTAATATCTTAGCCTCATTGAAGATCATTGGACAAGCTTCGGAATACGATGTTGAAATCAAGAGATTTGCAGCCTTAAAATAAGGATATGGATTGGCCTTATTGCCTAAACATATCACACAATCATCAATTTTATTATTCATAATAGCTTGTTGTAATTTATTTGCAGCTTCGGGCTCATTAACTCCACCAATGATGTACCATTTAAATAAATATCCTTTTGATTTAAGTTTTAATGCTATTTCAGGGATTAGATGAAACTGCTTAACTTCAGAGATTCTGCCTACTGAGATTATTGTAAACTTATCTGTTGTGAATCTATTATCATCAATACCCATTTCAGCTTTCGCTAAAATGGCATCTGTATCCATAATATTATATATGGTGACAACCCGTTCTGCCAACTGTGGTAGTAGTTGGCAAAATGTATTTTTTGTGTAATTAGATACTGTTACAATCTTTGAATACTTTGAAAAAACAGCCATTTCTTCATATCTATTTGTAAAAATACGTGAGTAGTCACAATGAATCCATGCCACTTTATTAGGGTTTCTGAACTTAGAGACAAATTGCAAAGAAACACTCTCTTGGAATGAAATCACACAGTCATACTCTGATTTTTCTATTTTGCGTATAGTTGAAGATTCTATATTTTCAACAATTGTCTTTCCCAATTTGGGTATTCTAAATAGAATTTTATAACATGACAAGACTAATTTCTTCCAGCCTTTTGCATTAAATACGTAAGAGTAAACTTTCGACATCCAATAATTACAACCGATGTCGTATTTGGCTATAGTAGGATCCAAAAATTCACCATAACCATTCATAATAAATATGTTCACGCTATAGCGGTTTACGAAAGTTGAGTTTAGAAGTGCTATCAAGGATGTTAATATACCTCCAGTTCCGCAACCAGGTACAACTATTAATACTTTTTTCATATAGAATTATGTATAAACATATGGTATCTTTCTTGCTCGTTCTTTAAAACCGCATTTACATGAGTATAGTCTATAGGTTTAAGAAGCGAATCCTTTCTATTATCAAAATCTTCAATACTTTCAATATATCTATCTTCAAGAGATAGCTGCTTTAGTAACGAACGAAGTCTTGTAAATTTTTTTTCAGATGCACAAAACACGAAGAACTGTTTGTTGAATATAAGACTAAGAGCTAATCCATGAAAAGAATCAGTAATGATAAAATCGGAATTTTTAATACGAGTCAACCAATGTCTTGGACCATTCTGTAATCTACTAGTAATAGTAGTATGCTTGAAAAGTGGTAAACCTAATGTATTGGCAATATAATTTGCTTTTTCTTTAGCCTTTGCATCTTCTAAAAGCAGGAATGGAAAAACTTGATGTAGTGGCTTATGATTAAGAACTAAATTCTCAAACTGTCCATATCCAAGTGTAGGGTCTGGAAGATTTATTGCTTTAAGTCCAAATACATTGTTTAATATATTAACGCCTGTTGACTCACGAACTGATATAGCGCTGAATTGCGAAAGGAGGTTATTTATCTCTTCAGTATATTCATTACTTTCTTCCCATTTTTCTTTACCAAAACTTGAAGACAAAGCAATCTTTCTAGTTCCGCTAATAAAATCAAGATAAAAAGAATTACCAAAGCACCCGGTTATGTCACGATTCCATACCTGGTCACTTCCCACTATTGTTACATCAGCGTTTGGAAGTGAAATATCTTGAATAGAGTAAGCCTTATTGGTGAGTTTAGAAAAATACTTTTTCTTGAAAAGCCAAAATTGAAATTCTCTAACACTATCTTTCCAAAATTGAAGTGTCTTCCAATTTCCTTTCTGTGCTGGATTTATTAAATTTATAACACTAACGCTATGACCTTCGTTCTCTAGCATTTTGCAAGTGGCAAATGTTTGCATTACAGCACCATAACACTTACCATAATGTATTGTAAGAAGATTTATTTTTGCCATTATCTTATAATTTCTATTTCTATTTTATCCGTTTTGTAAACTTTCTTCATAAATTCCAAGTACAATGGGAAAACAGTATCGGCTCTATCGTCAAGCCAACTGAATATTATCGGGTTTTTTGAACTGACATATGGTGCAATTGCTCTATAACCAGTAAGTAAACATATTAAATTTCGTCTTTGATTACGCTGAGCTTCTTCTGTTTTTATAAATGGTTTAACTAAAAGTCCATTTATAAAAAGAGCTATTCTTAGCCACAGTGACATATTCCCATTTATAAAGCACCGGTTGACAGTACAACCAAGATTTTTGGCATGTCCTTCTAAGCGTATTGCCCGGTCCTTGTCATTATCCTCTGCTATTTTTTGTAATTTATTTGCATCTCCAATTTCTGCTTTAAGAATAGCCGATATAATTGTTCCATCGACTTCATGTTTCTTAAATACAGACATACGAAATTTAAAATTAAAATCTTGTGGAAAGAATGTTCTAATAGAACCATCATTCATGATTACTTTTGCACTCACGAGTAACTGTGCAATACTATTATCACGACATGAGCTATTATTAACAATTGCAGCCCCAATTGTACCAGGAAGTCCAGTAAGATATTCAAATCCATTTATTCCATGTTTAATCATTTGTTTTGAGAGGCTAATAACTCCAACACCTGCTTCACAGTAAAGCATACCATTTTCAAGTGAATAATTTCTACATTTGGAAGTTGATACCACTACCGGAATGTTGCAGGAATTTAAAATATATAGATTTGAAGTGTGTCCTATCAGTTGAAATCTGATGCTTTGGGAATACAGAAACGACACAACTATTTCTAATTCTTCAGCATTAACAGGTGTTATAAAGAGCTCTGCAATTCCACCTCTATGAATCCAAGTTCTTTTCTTAAGACTTACGTTTGTTTCGTATTGGATAGAATGTAAATCTAAGTATTTTGTCAAATTTCCATTTATCATACTTTCTTTCGTTTAATAAAGCTTAAAACCATTTGTTTTTCTGATTTGTCAAGAACAAATAAATAAGATACTGCCACAGAAGTAACAACACTAATACATCCTGTTATTAACAATCTAAGAAATGATGAAGGAATAAGCGTTGTAATAATATAAGATGGTATTGGAACTAAAATAGAGAATAGCACACATGGAATAATTACTTTTATACCGTATTCCATTAAACTATACGTATATATTCTTCTTAGGAGTAAATTGCATACATATTGATTTATAATAGTTATAATAAGACTTACCCAATAAACAGAAACTGGATCAAATCCTAATTTAAGAAATATCCATGATGCTGGTAGTATTGCACACACCATAGTACTAGTCCCGATTTGATATAACTTCATCTTACCTGTAGCATGTACCACTTGAGAAACTGGGGTGTTTAGACTACTAATTACCATGTTTACAAGTACAAGAATAGTAAATTGTATAGTATAGTCAGGTATAGAATCTCCAAGCCACAAATGAAGTATATAATTTATCTCAATAATAACAGGTATAGACAACATAGCAAGAAGAATAAAAGAAACTTTTGACAAGCTATAAAAAAGTTTTAAAACCCGACTATTGTCACCTGCAGCATACGATTGAACTAACTGAGGGCGAAATGCAATAACGATATTCGCTTGAAAACCTTGTATTGCACTCATAACCATTGTTGAAATACCTCTTGCGGCATTTACGACTGGTCCGAAAAAAACATTCAGAAGCATATTCAATCCTTGTCCTTTTATCATATATGCGAAAGATCCAAAAACATTCCATCCAGAAAAAGAAAGCATTGGTTGAAAAATTTCTTTTCTTATCTTTAAATCTGTTTTCAACTCATGAAACTGATGCTTTGAATATCCATAATATAAAAAGAAACATATAAGAGAGACAATCATGTTTAATGCACCATAAAGTATCAGTTTGTCTATTGCAGCATATTTGATTGCATAAGCTATTCCTAACTTTGCCATTACATCAAAAATACTTAGGTATGCATAATAGTCCATTCGTTCATAAGCCATAATGGCTGCACTATATGGTATTTGTAGAACAAGAAGAACTAAAGATAAAACAGAAAAATGGAAAACCCATAATGCAGCAGAAAATCTTTCATCTGGTATAACCATCTGGGTATGGATATACCACAAGCCAAATGTTTCAAGCAGGAAAAGTAAGATGACAGATAATATTATCTGAATTTGTAGAGCAGTATTATATACATCTGTTATGCTATACTCATTCTTCTTTCCAAGTGAAAAATTATAGAATCTCTGTACACCATTAGACATAGAAGTGTTAAGAAAAGCGAACATTGTAACGAAGCCACTCACAACATTATTAATTCCGTAATCCTCAACACCAAGAGCTTGAAGAACCACTCTAGTTGTAAAGAGTGATACAACAAGCACCAACCCCATTCTCAAATATAGAAAAAGGGTATTTTTAGCTATTCGTTTGTTATTTATTGAAGTATCCGACATACTTTATTTTGTTTATACTATTTACAGTTAGTGGTAGTTCTCAATTTCGGGCATAGCCTTTTATATAGTAACTTTTGCAAGTGCCTACATATTGAGATTTAAAAATTTGAGTACTTACCTCATTTTTGCCACTGTTTTTTGTTTATCCAATAAACGTTCATGTTCTTTTATTTCTTCTTCCGAGAACACTGATTTTATAAATTTTGCAGGTACACCTCCTATTACAGAATAAGGAGAACATGATTTTGTAACCACAGCGCCAGCTGCCACTATTGATCCTCTACCTATTGTCACACCTTTTAGGATTGTAACATTACAACCTATCCATACATTGGATTCAATAATTACATCTTGATCACATTCTGCTTTTTTTTCATCAGCTGTCACTGAGTCAATCCAACGCCCAACAATAGGCATGTGGTCACCAGTTATAATTGTTAGATTAGGACCTATTATGACATGCTCTCTAATTATCAACTTTGCAGCGGTAGAATATATAGTCGCTCCAGGTCCTATACTAACACTGTCTGAGAAAACGATATTCTCAGCTCCCTTAATTACGTAAGGCCAAGCAATACAACTTCTACCCCCCCCAGCTAATCTTTTCTTAAGAGAGGACACTGACATTTTAACGTACGACTTAAACAGTATCTCGTACAATTTACCTAAGATATTATATATTATCATAAGAAAGTGATTTTAGATTTTTATAAATAAGCTTTATTTGATTGAGTTGTATTATATTGAGTTTTATGCGTTTCCTCGCTATGACATAGCAAAAGTAAGCTTTACTATATTCATTTGGCTTAACAGAAATACAGTTAAAAATCTATCTTTGTATTAACTATTTCCTACATTTTTTACTCTACGATTTGAAAAACAAGCTTTCATTGTTCTCACTTATTGAAAACGGCAAAAATCTTCACTGCTGTACATAATTGCATTTTATAATTCAGCAGCAAAAAACTTCTTCCTATTATTTAAACTCAAATCGGTCATTAGAAAATTTCGCTTTCATTTTGTCTTGAAATTGAACGAAAGATATATATTGTGTTAGTATACAGATGCTATAACGATGGCACCGCCTACTATAATCTGACTTTTTGCACGAAAAAATCTCTAATGACCGATTGGGGTTAAATCCTAATTTGAATGCTTACAATTTACTTACGTGCAAAATAGGTTATAATTGACCAAATGCTATCGTTTGGCGTGTACGATAACCCCTAAAATGCTCTATGATAACTGATTTTATCAGCATATCCTTTATACTTATTTTCTAACAAGTAGCTGTTGGTGGTATCGAACCACATCCTTTGTAGAACTACCTGTACAACAACTAACCATATTTTTAGAACTTACGCCAAACCATCTTATTGACAATGCCGACGTACGACTGCACTATTTTTACAACCTTTGTCGATACATTTTCATCTACATAATCAGGTACGGGAATACCATACTGACCATTACGACAAAGTTCCACAGCTGTGTCAACAGCCTGAAGCAAAGACTTCTCGTCGATACCAGCAATGATAAAGTCACCCTTGTCGATGGCCTCGGGACGTTCCGTACTGGTGCGGATGCAGATTGCAGGGAAGGGATGACCTACAGAAGTAAAGAAACTTGACTCCTCGGGAAGTGTACCTGAGTCGCTTACTACAGCAAAAGCATTCATCTGAAGACAGTTGTAGTCATGAAATCCAAGAGGCTCATGCTGGATTACACGTGAGTCAAGCTGGAAACCTGATACAGCAAGACGGTTGCGTGAGCGTGGATGACAGCTATAGAGTATAGGCATGTCGTACTTTTCTGCCATTTTGTTAATTGCTGAGAAAAGGGACATGAAGTTCTTCTCTGTGTCGATGTTTTCTTCGCGGTGGGCAGAGAGAAGGATATACTTGCCTTTTTTCAAACCTAAACGCTGGTGAACGTCACTTGCCTCAATCTCAGCAAGGTTGTTGTGGAGTACTTCTGCCATAGGTGAGCCTGTAACGTAAGTGCGCTCCTTAGGCAATCCACAGTCAGCAAGGTAGCGACGAGCATGCTCTGAGTATGCCATATTAACATCAGAGATGATGTCTACAATACGGCGGTTGGTCTCTTCAGGGAGACATTCGTCTTTGCAGCGGTTGCCTGCCTCCATGTGGAAGATGGGGATATGGAGACGCTTGGCGCCGATAACGCTAAGGCATGAGTTGGTATCGCCTAACACCAATACTCCGTCGGGCTTTGTCTGGGCAAAGAGCTTGTATGAACAGTTGATGATATTGCCGCATGTAGCACCAAGGTCATCACCTACAGCATCCATGTATACTTCTGGCTCGGCTAACTTTAAGTCTTTGAAGAAAATACCGTTGAGGTTATAGTCGTAGTTCTGGCCTGTATGGGCGAGAATGACATCAAAATACTGACGACACTTGTTGATAACAGCGGCGAGACGGATAATCTCGGGGCGTGTGCCGACAACGATAATGAGCTTTAGTTTGCCATTATCCTTAAATTTTATATCTGAATAATCGAATTTGGGTTGCTTTTCCATGTTCCTTATCTTTATTTCTGTTCTACCTTATCAAAATAGGTATCAGGCTTATTGGGGTCAAAGATTTCGTTGCAATACATAACTGTAACTAAATCTTCTGTGTCGGAGAGGTTGATGATGTTGTGGGTGTAACCAGGAAGCATGATGACTGATTGGATCTTATTGCCACTCACTTCATAGTTCAACACCTCGTCTGTGCCTTCCTTGCGTAACTGGATGAGTCCATGACCTGCTACAACTATAAACTGTTCCCACTTGGTGTTGTGCCAATGCTCACCTTTAGTGATACCGGGCTTAGAGATATTGACACTAACTTGTCCGCAGCTCAACGTATGGACCAACTCGGTAAATGAACCACGGTTATCTACGTTCATTTTTAAATCGAAGATTGCCTTGTCCTTTGGCAGATAGCTAAGGAATGTACTGTACAGACGCTTTGCGAATGAGTCGGCTGGAATCTCTGGAATCATCAATGTCTTAGGCATATCGGCAAACTTATGGAGCAAGTCTACGATTTCACCAAGAGTAGCCTTGTGAGTGATAGGACAATAGCAGTAATTGCCTTCTGTTGAAGGTAGTACTTCAAGTCCCTCAAACTCGCAATGATGTTCCTCATCCTTTAAAGCATGAATCATTTCGTCAACGAGGTCATCGATGTAAAGCAGTTCAAGTTCTACACTCGGGTCGTTGACGGTAATGGGGAGGTCGTTGGCTATGTTATTGCAGAAGGTGGCTACAGCGCTGTTATAGTTGGGACGACACCATTTGCCATAGAGGTTTGGGAAACGGTAAACTAATACCTTGGCTCCTGTCCCCTTGCCATACTCAAGGAACAAATCCTCGCCTGCCTTTTTGCTTCGACCATACTCGCTGTTGCCGAAACGTCCTGTCAAGGACGCTTGCTGTGAACTTGAAAGCATAACGGGGCAGTTGTTGCCGTGAGCCTTAAGGGTTTCGAGCAAAGTAGAGGCGAAACCAAAGTTGCCCTTCATAAACTCGTCATTATCCTTGGGGCGGTTTACACCGGCAAGGTTGAACACAAAGTCACATTCCTTGCACCATTGGTCAAGCTGCTCGGGAGTAGAGTCAAGGTCGTACTCAAATACTTCCTCTATCAGTAGGTTTCCGTAGCAGCGAGCCTTACCGTCTTTTATATTATTGAGTTGGGCACAAAGGTTTTTACCAACAAAACCTTTGGCCCCTGTAACTAAAATCTTCATAATGGCATTGTTTACTGCACGAAGTTACCCTCTCCACTCAACTCTTTCTTGATATATTCCAGTGCACCAATCTTTGCCTTGGTCTCTTCAAGGTTCAGACGATAGGTATTGTCTGAGTTGAATTCCTCAATTTCTGCACGCTTGGTGTCACCTTCCTTAAAGAATTTATCGTAGTTCAAACCACGATTGTCGGCTGGTACACGGTAGAAGTTGCCCATATCCTCTGCCTTGGCACACTCCTCCTTGGTAAGCAATGTCTCGTACATTTTCTCACCATGACGGATACCGATAACCTTGATTTCTTCTTTCTTGCCACCGAAAAGCTCACATACTGCCTCTGCCTGAGTCTGGATTGTACAAGCAGGAGCCTTCTGTACGAGAATGTCTCCATTCTGACCATGCTCGAAAGCAAAGAGAACGAGATCTACGGCCTCTTCCAATGACATGATAAAACGTGTCATCTTTGGCTCGGTCAATGTGATAGGGTTGCCATTGCGAATCTGATCAATCCACAAAGGTATAACAGAACCACGTGAGCACATTACGTTACCATAACGTGTGCAGCAAATCTTGGTCTTTCCTGAATAGCGACTCTTTGCCACAGCAATCTTTTCCTCTATAGCCTTGGTGATACCCATAGCGTTGATAGGATATGCAGCCTTATCTGTAGAGAGGCAGATAACAGCGCCTACACCAGCCTCAATAGCAGCAGTAAGCACATTGTCTGTACCAATTACATTGGTCTTTACAGCCTCCATTGGGAAGAATTCACATGAAGGAACCTGCTTCAATGCTGCTGCATGGAAAATATAATCAACACCTGGCATAGCGTTGCGGCATGATTGCAAATCACGTACATCACCAATAAAGAACTTAATCTTGTTAGCCACATCAGGATATTTTACCTGATATTCATGGCGCATGTCATCCTGTTTCTTTTCATCACGTGAGAAGATACGAATTTCACCTATATCTGTACGAAGGAAACGATTCAACACTGCGTTACCGAAGGAACCTGTTCCACCAGTAATCATTAGGGTTTTACCTGCAAAAATGCTCATAATTTTATAATATTAATCTGTTATTTATTGTCTGTTTCTATAATACTTTGCATACCATTCCGCAAAGTATCTCAATCCATCTCTTAAACTTGTATTTGGCTTAAATCCGAAGTCTTGCTCCAGTGGGGTCGTGTCAGCGTAAGTTACTGGCACATCTCCTGGTTGCATAGGTATAAGTTCCTTGTGGGCTTCAAAGTCATAGTTATTTGGAAGTACTCCTGCACGTACAAGTTCTTCTTGAAGAATGGTTACGAAGTCGAGAAGATTTTCTGGAGAGTTATTTCCAATGTTGTACACTTTGTATGGAGGAATAGGAAGACCATCCTCACCATTTTGTTTTTCAGGAGCGTGCTGCATGATACGAACAACACCTTCTACGATGTCATCTACGAATGTAAAATCGCGTTTGCAGTTGCCATAATTGAAAATCTTGATGATTTCGCCTTTTACTAATTTGTTGGTAAAACCAAAGTATGCCATATCTGGACGGCCAGCAGGACCATAAACTGTAAAGAAACGCAAGCCAGTAGATGGAATGTTGTAGAGTTTGCTATAGGCATGAGCCATAAGCTCGTTGCTCTTCTTGGTAGCGGCATAAAGAGATACAGGGTTGTCAACCTTGTCGTCAGTTGAGTATGGAACTTTCTTGTTGCTGCCATATACAGATGAAGAGGATGCATACACAAGGTGCTCTACTTCATGATGACGGCATGCTTCAAGAATGTTGTAGAAACCGATGAGGTTGCTCTGGATATAAGCATCGGGATTAGTAATACTATATCGTACACCTGCTTGGGCAGCGAGGTTTACAACTACGGAAATATTATTTTCGGTAAAGATTTTCTTAACAGCATCTTTATCTGCAATTGAAGCATGAACAAAAGTCCAGTCCCGTCCCAAAGCCTCAATCTCTTTCAAACGTTCATACTTGATGTTGACATCATAGTAATCGGTAATAGAATCAATACCTATCACTTTAATGTTCTTTACATCATGAAAAAGACGTTTAACGAGGTTGCTTCCGATAAAACCGGCAGCACCTGTTACAAGAACAGTCTTGCCTTCTAAGTTTACATTATATTCTACCATCTCTTAGTCTCTTCTAAATATATCTCGTGTATATACTTTATCCTCTACATCCTTCAGACAGTCATCAAAGCGGTTTGCAATGATTGCCTTGCTCTGTTCCTTGAACTCATCAAGATTATTAACGACCTTACTGCCAAAGAAAGTGGTTCCGTCTTCAAGTGTTGGCTCATAAATTATAACCTCTGCGCCCTTTGCTTTTATGCGTTTCATAATGCCTTGGATGGCAGACTGACGGAAATTATCACTGTTTGACTTCATGGTCAAACGATATACGCCAATCACACAGTTATGCTCCTTACTTGCATCCCATTGACCATTTTCAGCATAATAACCAGCCTTGCGCAACACTGCATCAGCGATGTAATCCTTGCGAGTCTTATTTGATTCAACAATAGCGGACATCATATTCTGTGGGACATCCTGATAATTGGCGAGGAGCTGCTTGGTATCTTTCGGCAAGCAATAGCCACCATAACCGAATGAAGGGTTATTATAATGTGTGCCGATACGGGGATCAAGACCTACACCTTCAATGATAGCCTTGCTATCCAAACCCTTAACTTCTGCGTAAGTATCGAGTTCGTTGAAGTAGCTTACACGAAGAGCAAGGTAAGTGTTAGCAAAAAGTTTTACGGCCTCGGCCTCCTTCATGCCCATAAAGAGGGTGTCAATGTTTTCTTTGATGGCACCTTCTTGCAAAAGTGCTGCGAAAGTCTTAGCTGCTTCAATCAACATATTAACATCAGTTACCGATTCGATAGCTTTGTTCTCTGCCTCAAACTCGGGCTTATTGATGATCTTGGGATAACCTACGATGATACGGCTTGGATAGAGGTTGTCGTAGAGGGCTTTGCTTTCACGAAGGAACTCGGGAGAGAATAGAAGATTAAACTTCTTAACTCCTTTCTGCGCATACTTCAAATAGAGGTTGCGAGTGTAGCCGACAGGTATGGTTGATTTGATGACCATGATGGCATCAGGATTAACCTCCAACACCAAGTCAATCACTTCCTCCACATGAGTAGTGTCGAAGTAGTTCTTTACTGGGTCATAATTGGTAGGGGCAGCAATAACCACAAAATCGGCATCCGCATAAGCGGACTTGCCGTCAAGTGTAGCTACAAGGTTCAACGGCTTTTCAGCCAAATATTTCTCGATATAATCATCTTGGATAGGTGAAATCTTATTGTTTAGTTTATCCACCTTCTCTGGGATTACATCTACTGCTGTTACATGATGATGTTGTGATAGCAATGTAGCTATGCTCAGTCCCACGTAGCCGGTACCGGCTACTGCGACTCTGATGTCTTTAAAATCACGCATATTTTTTGTTTGATTAGTTTCTATTATTTTGATAATTCTTAACTCCCAGATAGCCAATCAATCTTTTAAAAAATGAGATGTTATAAAGTGTTTTATCCCAATATTCTTCGTGTAACTTCCTATTTGAAATATACAATAGAGAAAAAAAGATTATTAGACACAAAACGATTATATCGACATACTTTAGTGGGGTTGTCCAGTCCCATTCATTTACGATTTTTGTAACGCAAAGAACAATATATCCTAATGGAAATCCCAATACGAAAATATAATCAGCAATATTTTTCAGCCACGGATATGATTTAAGATAGTACGCTCCTTCACGATTTATAGGGAATAGAGGTGTTGCTTCCGTTAGTCGTTTTTCGCACTCTGATATATATTGGTACATTCTCTCTACTTGAAGTACCACCATATAATACTGTAGCAGATACCAAAATGTAACAAGTATGACACCCGTATTGATGAAGTGTAAATCAAAGTGCAAATCTTTAACCTGAGCACCTATGATAATGTTTAACTTCTCACCAAAATGTGATGGGGCAACCACCAATCCTATAAGCATAATAGCCAATAAAAGTAAGAATAATGTCATATGGTCACGTTTGGCTATATACGTTTTCTGCTGTTCAAATGTGTCCTTGTAATGATCGTAATATTGGGCTATTTGTTCCGTCTCGTTTTCCATATTACCAACCATATTTTTCCTTATGGAGAGCTGCTTTTACAGATTCAAGGGTAAAAGACATGGCCCACGAAACACCTTGGTTGTAAAGAATATCAGGAGTATTAAGATTTCTGTCCAATTTTACAGCGACAACCTTTTTGCCTAATTCTATCGCTTTGGCTATCTCAAAGTACTGCCAGTTTTTAAAACCTATCAGATTTCTATCTTTGTGATAGCTGTTTGAATATCTGCCAATTATTGCAAGGAGACAATCAGATTCTTTAATCTTAGTCGTTATTGCAGCTTTAACTCGATCTATATTCCAAGAGTTTATTTCTCTTGTGGAACCATCGTCAAATTCAAAATCAATGTACTGATTGGCATCCCAACTATTGAGGATGTATTTGTATTGTCGATCATTTTCAAAATCAAAACTTACAAATGTTTTCATTTTTTCTTATGTTTGTATGATTGCAAAATTATTCCACTTACACCGTAAAAACGGTCTGCATAATCATTATTAGGGTGACTATTCGACCATTTCATGCATTCTTCCATCATAGATAGTGGGATATCTGGAGCTTTACCGTTTGAAACATCAATATCCATCAATATTGTTGCCTTTAATTGATAGGCTTCGTAATAATACATCTCAAATACTTCTTGATTTTCATTCCTTTTTGAACTGTATATATCAAGAGCTTCTTCTGCGTATTCTAATGCTTTGTTAAATTTCTTAGCGATACGATAGGCATCCCCGATATTGACACAAGTTTGCGCTACTTCAAATAAATCCTTATCATCTAAATACTTTTCATAAACAATTCTACGCTTTTTAAGTGCCGACTTGTAGTTGCTTATTGCTTTGTCCCACTCTCCATTTTTAGCATAAAGAAAGGCTCTATTATGAAAGGGCTGTGATAGGGAGTGTTCTATGTATTCGGGATCATATGGATAGCGTGCAAACAAACCATCAAGACTTTCTTTAATATAACGAAGTCCCTTTTTATAATATGTATCATCACCTTTTCTGTATCTATCTATGTAGTACGTAGAAAGAACTACACTGAAATGACAAATAGCATCGTAATAATTATCATCGAAGGGACGGTTGTCATATGTCTGATGAAGAGCAGCAAGCAACGTTTCTGCTCTTTCTGCCAATTCCGCACAAACTCCGTAGTTTTTAGGTGCGGCAGCCAAAACGCAAGAATAACACCGCGCTAAATCTACATCATATGATGTATGGGGATTTAGCTTCTGCCATTGCAATATTATCTGTTCGAATATTAGTCCAAGTTCAAATGTTTTTTGTTTGTTATCAGTCTCTACATAATTAATAATGCAAAAGAGAATGAATTACATATGACTTATCATGATGAGCGAATACAGAATCATCTTCTATCTGTGATATTTGTTTGTACGCTTCTTCATACAATTCACCTGCTGATTTATAATCTAAATTACATCCAAAACTATTTGCATAGTTTACACGCATAACTTCTGTAAAAAGTGTATGATAATCATACTGATCTGAAGCATCAACAATCTTTTTGAAAACTGCATCCTCATCATAGTTCATTCCAAAAGGATGTAAATATGTATCACAAATTTGAACTATATGTATTAGTACCTTTATATACTCCGTAACTTGTATGTCACAATATGAGAGAGATGTTTCTGCAGCACTTTCCCATTTTTGTAGCATTGATGAGAGATTATTAAGATGCTGTTTGTTGACACCGTTTTCACACTGTTCTGTGAGAATATTTACTGATTTAGTAAGTTCATGGAAGTTAGATAAAGCTCCAGCCTTAATTTTGTCTGTTTGTAGCTTTGCCCAAATGGATTTTGAGCTTTGCTGTAGCTGTATTTTATTGTACCAATTAGCAACCGCGTTATGTATTGATAGTTCCTTTTGAGAACGTTTGTTTGCCAATGTTATAGCAAGTTCCTCATTCTTCACCCTTCCATTTTTGGTGTTTCTTTTAATCTTGATGTCTATCTTTTTTATTTCATCCGCAAGTAGCACTATTGTATCGTGAAGATCTTTATACATCTTAAGTTGGAAGAAAGGTCTGTCACAAAAGTAGATGTAGTCTTCTTCCACCTTAAAAAGCTTGTTCGTATGTGAGGCAATTGGCATTTTATGTCTCATGGCCCACATCAATAAATCACTTTTTACAGTATCTATATGTGAAAATGTTTTAGAAAATCCTTGATATTCAGTATTGATTCTAATGGCAAGTTCGTTTGACTCTTCTCCCGTATGACCCTCAAATTGATACAGAATGGTAGATTCTGGCATATTTACATCTTTGCAGTTGGAATAGGCCGAGATAACCTCTTCTTCATCTTCATTATTCCATTTGTCTTTCATGAAACAAATATAGTGATCTGTAAAGGCTATATTGTCCATTGTACGATATGGATGTAATGTGAAATAGCAATTTAAGGTTTCATCAAGATTAGATTCAAGCCCTCTAATCATATTACTGAATGGTACTAGTATCTCTGCACAATCATTAGGGATCGTGGTATAAAGCCGCCATGAATTGACTGGCATGGCATTAGATGACAGCGTCAAATGATGATTTTGTATATATACATTGATAATCTCATTGATATGAGAGAGCAACTCTCTGTCACAACATTGGCAGACTGTTAGATTCGTTTCTGCTAAGAAGCCATCTAACTCATCATGACTTTCAGTTGTTGGCAGCTGCAATATATGACATTCCTTATTCTGTTCTAAAGCATAATGAACTTCATGTTGAGTGTACTTTCCACATCGTGCTCTAAACATGGCAATGAAAATATCACATGTTTTTATCAACTGTTCGTCATATTCCTGTTGCTTTGATTTGCCCGTGTATTCTGGATAAAAATCTTCCCAACATAACATACGCACCCTTATACCACGTGGACTATAATCATATGATAACCTACGGATATAATCTCCAATCAAAACCCGTTGTTCTGAAAGTTCATAAGATGAAGCTATAAATATTTTGATATTGGTCATGACTAATGAAAGGTCAAAGTCTTTTTGCAACTATTCAAACAGATAGCCGTAGTTGTTTTGCAACGCCTCAAATTCTGTTTCGCAGCGATTATGCAGTTCTTTGTCGCTGTCCTTGAATGTCTTTATAGCTTTCTCTATCTCTTCCTTTACGGTTCTTCCAGCTTCAAAGATGGGTCTAAGCTCGTCTTTGAAATAGTCGATGAAAGGTGCATAGTAGTAGCCTATCTCTTCTATCATAAAATAGAAGGTGTCATAGGCATCTTTCATATCCAGTTTCTTGTCTCTTACATCTGCAAAAGTTTGAAGACGGAGTATTTCTATGTTTTCTACTTGGGCCGACACCTCTTGGGTTGTCTTCACTTGATGAAAGTATCGGTCGATAAATGCGTTGCGCTCATGTAGGGTGCGCTTGTAGAACAGCTCGCGCTCTTTTTTGTCTGCCTCGTTCTTATTTACTTCTTCAAAACGTTCGGCATGTACACCAGATAGAGCTACAGCCATTCCACCGACATCCATGACGAGCTTGCGGTCTCGGGCTATGCGGATTACATAACCTTCGAGTCCGGCATATTCACCAGTCACGATACGAAGTAGGGTACGGTTCTTGGAATAATAAACAAAAGGACGAAGAAGGAAACGGAGACGCTCTGGCTCGGTTTCTGCCACACGCATGAATGGCTCCATCTGGTTGCAAGGTATAGTGGCTACCTTTCCAGTACTACAATTCTTACAGAGTTTATATGGTTTTATGTTTTTATCTAAGTAGTCCTGTAACAATTCTGGGTCACCTTGCAAGAATATCAGTCCACTTACCGAAGGGGTTTCCACTTCGCGCATTCCGCCTCTGTTCCTATGACGAGGAACATATTTTATTGTCTTATGCACAAAATAGGTTACTCCATCTTTCTTTAGCTGTTCTTCTATCGACTTTACTTTTTGGTTGTGTACAAAAAGATAACTCCAAGACGTGCAGTTATCTTTATCGTCATTACTTGGAACCACTTCGGGAATGGATTCGTTTTCTTTCTCAGTCTCAGTTTCCTTGTTCACCTGCGAACACTTCTTTATCGCTGAACCAGTCAATTCGTCTGGCTCAGAAACGTGTGTGCCCTCTGGAAATCCTTTGCCTTCAGTTGCCTGAAAACTCTTTATTTCGTCGGCTGTAGACTGAGAAACCGTGCAATCCTGCTCCATAACCTCTCCTCTACTTTATGGCACTGTTGGCTGTCATCACCAGAGATGACGATGCCAATTTTACAATAACATTGTTCATAAATTCATACTCTCTGTGTGTATGTTTGTCCAGTTATGGGATTCAATGTTTTACAAATCAAATGTGCTGATTGTGCCGCATTTTCACCTCATAGTGGCTTTGTGTCTCTATCCGTTCATCCGTATTTTGTACGTCAAAATACGGAACGTGCTGCAAAGGTACATTTTTTCTTGCATTTATTATCATCTTCTCCCGAAATTCGTCCGCCATTTTGCGATTTTACGTAGAAATGTTTAATAAATCTGCCATATCAGCACCATAAAAAACCTTGATTTTCAGTCCCAATTCGGTTCATCCGTATTTTGACGTACAAAATACGGATGAGAGACAATCATTTGTTAAACATTTTTCTTGCTTATTTTCCGTATTATTTTCTTGTTTGCCTCGTTGATTTTCGACACATCAATGGAGTTCAGATACACTTGCGTTGTCTTTATGGAGTTATGCCCCATGCCCTCGCTGATTATTGGAATGGGTATGTCCATGTCTCTCGCTATGCTTGCCCATGTATGACGTGCGGTATATGTGGTGAGTGGCATTTTCAACCCTGTCATTTCACCTATCTTCTTCAAATTATAGTTGATGTTCTCCAACATACGATGATATTGTTTTTGTTCGGTTCCGTCATCTTGCTGAATAATAGGAAGAAGATAGGGACTGGCGGAATTTATTTGTGCGTATCGGTCGATTATTTCTTGCGCCTCTTTTACCCATTCCACCGTCAGATATTGGTTGGTATTCTTGCGGCTATAAGCCAACATTTTATTTTTCAAGTCCTTCTTCCGCAGATAGGCGATGTCGACGAACGGCATTCCTCGCATATAGAAACTGAACATAAACACGTCACGGGCAAAGGCTATAGACGTACCTTCGGGCAATTGCAGCGTGGCTATGGCTCTCATCTCTTTTTCGCTGATGGCTCGTTTGGTGGTTTTGACGTATGACAGACGCACATGACTGAACAGATTGCTGTCTATCCTCACTCCTTCATCGGTTGCCTTATATAATAAGGTGCATAGTGTACGCAGATAGCAACTTATACTGTTCTGCTTCAACCTTCTGTCTTTGAGCCATGCCTCATAACACTCCATCATGTCTGGAGTGAGTTCGTCAAAGGTCAAGTCTTTGCCTTCACGAAACTCTTTGAACCGCCGATAGGCGTTAGTATATGTCATGGCTGTCCCTTGCCGTTTCATCTGTTCTTTCTTCGTCACCTGTTCTTGTAGAAACATAAAGACAGTCTTTTGTGTCTTGGTTTTATTGAAAGCATCGCACAGTTCATTTATAGTGACATTCTTATGCTGGTTTCCCATTGCCACGATAATGCTGTCCCATTGCTTCAACTCCCAATTTATTTGGCTCTGCATCTTTTCTAATCCTGCCTTTCGTTCGCTGTTTGGCAGAATCAGCACTTCGCCTACCTTTTCATCCCATTCATATGGGTATGCATGATACCCAGTGCTTATCCACTTCACTTTTCGCTTGTGTATCACCTGATAATACAGCGTTCCCTCTGTCTCGGGTACTGACGACGTACGGAATTTCAATTTTATTGTTGCCATTAAATGTTTGTTTTTACGGGTTATTACTACCTATAAATAAGGTCTTGTCCTAACTATATTGTCAGAACAAGACCTTATTTATGTTTTCTGAGTGACAGCAATGTTTAGCAAGTCCCAACGGTTTTTATTCTGTTTATCTCGGTTTTTGTCTAAAGCCCACCCTGTAGCACCCAACCATATTCAGGGTTCATACAACAGCCTAAGCTCCGTATTCCGTCTTCTCCTTATTGAAGCAATCACCTTTCCTTTCCATCGGCAGAAGTCCAAATACTCCCTTTCTATATCCCTTTCCCCACGCTCTATCTTCTGCAACAATCGGCTTTTACAGAACTTTCTTCTGTCTCCAAGCACTTTATACGGCCCCACATTGTAAGCAAGCACTGCCAACAACAATGAGTCCTTGCCGTACTTGCGGAACATTCCGCAAAAGGTTCTTAGATCACTTCGTAGCAGCGAGTCCGCTTGCTCCAATGTCAGGTTTTTCTTGAAGTTCTCATGTGGTTGCACACAATGTCCCCATCCTATATAGGGGTAGTTGCGCTTGATGTCGTGCCAACCTTCATAGAACTTAATGCAGCGTACCGCACGTTCAAAAAGAGGGAAACGAAATATTCCTAAGTCCGACTGGGTAGGTGTGGCGGTCTGTGCTCGCACCATTGGGCTCAAGCACAGCAGCAACACCATTATCTTTATTTTTACCTTCATTTGACTCGGTATCTTTGTATCGTATTTATCATCGACTTCACATCCTCTCCAACTTGCACGAAATTCTTATATAGGATGCGTTCCCGTTCGTCTCTTGACTTGAATGTGTAGAACTTGGGCAACGCCACATAGCCATCTTCTTCTTTTTTGATGTCTGCCATGTTGAAATCCGTCTTGCAATAGAACTTACTGGTCTTGAACTCCTCGCTCTCTTGTATGTTCATACTGCCACCGCGTCCTGTCTTGGTTTTCACAAAGTCACGTGCTGTCTGACCGCATATCCATCCTGTCGGCATATCCGAGACTTTCGAGGCTGGAACCAGACTATACATATTTTCATTGAGATTGATGCTTGTCTTGTCACGGTCGATGGTTACGCCTTTCTTCAACTGCACCACCTTACCGAAGATGTCCGAGGACAACCACTCCAAGGTTTCCTTACTTCGCGCTGACCCACTCACCACATTACCTACTGTGGTGATGATTTTCTGCATTCCAACTTTCCCGTAGTCGGCTTCCAACTGCGGAAGCTCCTGAAAACCTAACGTAACGCTCACTTTGCTGCTTCGTGCCGTACCTATCAGTCGGTCTATCTTGTGGAAATACAAGGTCGGCAGCTCATCCACAATGATGCTTGTAGGGATATTCTTGCCTTGCCCGGTATTCACTCTCGTCACCAGTCGTTTGAGGATTAGGACATTCAATGCTCCAATAATGCTTTCCATTTCGGGGTCGTTAGCTATCAGCAGATAACTGGGGCTCTTGGAGTCGCTGACTTTCAAGTCGAAGTCATCTCCATCTTTACGGAATATCCAGTAGCTTTCCTTTGTGGCAAGTCTGGAGGTGTACACACGCTGTGTACCAATCATACCTTCCAACTGTTCCATTGCACGATTTTTCAATGCCGTCTGGAACGGACCGAGCAATGGTGCTACCTCATTGTCTGTTTCCAATACCTCAAAGATGGTCTGGTAACTTTCGTTCAAGAAGGAGAGAATATGGGGCATATCGCTGTACTTGCCCAGCCAATAGGCAGGTTCCACTTCGTTCCCCATTTTGTCGAATACCCTTCCTGTGCGTATCATACGCAGCGTTTGTTTGTCCTGCACCTTTTCTGCTATCAGCATATTACCGTCCTTGTCGTATGGTTCTTTCTCCCAATTACAGAAGAAGTAGATACATGCAACCAAGAAGTTCACTGCTGATGTTTGGAAGAACTGGTCACTGCCGCCACCGCCTTCTTTCTTGCCTTTCTGCAGCGACTCCAACAAGGTTTCTGCCGTTTCACTCGCTGCTGCCAAATTGTTGATATACTTCAACTGGATAGGGTTCACTCTTCTTGAATATTCCACGTCCACGAAGTTGATCATATTGAACTTCATGCCCTTTGGCATCTTGCTGTCCTTGGCATTTTTGTTCTTCAAATAGTGGTAATACAGCTTCGTCGCAAGTGACGGAAACTTATAATCATATAAGACTAAAGCAAATCCTTTCTCACTGTGCTGTCTGATGAATGGTTCGATGATGGAGAAAGTCTTACCAGAGCCTGGCGTTCCCACCACCCATGTGCCTCTAAAGGGATTGACAATGTTTACCCATCCCTTTCTAAACTTACCCTTATAATAGTAGCGCATGGGGATATTCACACTGTAGTCATTGGTCTGCAAATCCTTGCATTGTTCAAAACTCTCGTTCTCGAAGTTGAAACGGTCTTTCAACAGTCCTTCCTTCAGGAACTTGCTGATGTTGTCCAAGGCTATATGCACCAATACCACACCAATGATGGATGTTGCCATATATAATAAGGTGTTCAGCGAGAACATATACACTCGCATTTCCATCGGTGTATTGAACAGCCAGACGGATAACACAATGAAGCCTACGCCACTCACCAATGGATAAAGCACGGGATGCTGAGTTGACTTTGACTATAGACAAAATAATAAAGTCGTACCCAACCTTACCGTCGGGTACGACTTTCAAGTCTGTCATTTTGAATCCAATTAGCCGCTAAAAAAGCTCATCCAGATTCTCATACCAGCAAATTCCTCTAAATATTCTTTCTTATCAATCTGCTGAAATCGATTTATAAAAATCAGCAACATCATCATCATCAATTATATAAGACACTTGATTATTCGTCTTGGCTATTTCCTGCAACTGAATTATTTCCCCTCGCGTCCATTTTTTGATTTGTTTCAGTTTTGAAATCACAGAATGAGTTTGCTTAAAACTATTACTGTTCTCCAAATCAAGTATCAGTTTCTGTTTTTCCCTATCTTCATGACTGTCTATATTCATGTTATGATCCACCTGTTCCTGTTTGCATTGAAAATGAACAGACATCAGTTTTTCATTCGAGGCCGTTTGATCGATAATTGCTTTCACCAATTTGTCTAATTCCGAATTGTCTGTATAATCAGCTGGAGCGAAATATTTTATTCGCTTGTCTTCCATCATCTTATAGACCTTTCGTCTGTCTCTTGTCTCAGGATTATAAACCCCAATCGAATGACCAGAATGAGAATTAACAAGTTTCATGCAAGGTTTATCCGTATCACTGTCCCCTATGTAGACCATATTTCTAAAAGGAATACGAATATCCTCTGGATTAAAATAGTCATTGACCCCTGAATCATTCACATCCAATGTCCCCCCTTCACAATTCTAAAAAGAAACTGTGTTTTGCTCGTATAGTTTATGACTTGCGCTGGCCATTTTGCCTCTCCATTTTCATCATAGTAGAAAGAACTCGCATAGATTTTCTCAAACTCATTAGCAACTTTCGTTCCTTCAATCATTTCCTTTAGACCGGATGAAATGATGTAATGTTCCACGATCACCCCCTTGGTTTCGCCATACTCTCTGATACGCTTAAACCAAGTGTCTACTCCAGGAAACAAACTCACTTTGGCACCATAATCCATCAATGTCTTTCGATTGAATATGAATCTTCCACGCGCCTTTTGAATCATGGTGTACATGTAGGCCAAGTTTTGGTCCATATCATTACTCTCAGCCAATCCATTAGACTCTTTCCAAAAAGATTCTACTTCGTACCCCACAGATTGTATATACCCCTGTGCTTGCATATCATCAGGCGACAATGTCTTGTCAAAGTCGCAGCATATTGCAAGTACAGGTCGGCCCTCTTTGGTTTTTCTTTCAAATACTTTTTCCATTCTCTCTCGTAAAAAAAAATGAGGCACAATTACAATCAATCATGCCTCATTTAAATTTATCATTCAGAAT
>OLPC01000208.1_pt1 | contig 62618 bp, 54 predicted proteins | sample 1672341 | NCBI WGS metagenome assembly OLPC01 (sample SAMEA3136673, study PRJEB25190) | human gut metagenome | reverse complement strand
CAATATCAAGGCTTTCGATTTTTACTTTTCTGATCCAGCCGTACAGCGTATTTACGGGTATCTGAAGTTCATTCGCTGCTTTTACCGCACCTATCTTTTTTGCAAGCTTTACTGCCTGCACTTTGTACTCATTTTCATATTGTTTATTTTCTGACATTCCTTTTTCCTCCATTTCTTCCTTTTCCTATTTTATTTCTTTGAGGTTAGGGTGTCAAGTTTTATTATACTACATCAACCACAAAACAACATAATTCTACAACCACTTTCAGACAATACAGCAGACTGTCACTCTTACTTTATTTTATAGTAAGCAAATTTTCCCTTTCCAACGAGCAAAAGCTTTCCTTCTTCCGTCATCTTAACAAGCAGACGATATGCCTGCCCCTGATTAAGATGCAAAAGCTGCATTACATCCTTTCTAGTTACTTTGCCTTGATTATTTTTTGCAAACTTCAAAACAAGTTCTGGATAACGAATCCGATCAATCCCTGTCTGCCGCACGTATCCAATTACATTGTCCGCATTTTTATAAAGTGCTGCACTCAAAATATAAGCTCTGCTGTTTCCATTTCCGTCCGCTTCCACAAGTCCGGATTCAACTAATTTTTCAACGGTTGTGCGTACTTTGTACTCGTTGAGATGAATCATATGTGCAAGTTCTCCAAGCCGCAGTCTTCGATTGGATTTCAGAGCATTTAATATCAGCAATGCATTGATAGATAATGGTCTGCCGATCTTGCTTTGTTCTTCTGCAATCATTTTAATAAACGCCTTATCCGGCAAACTTTTAGGAATAAATAGTTTTACTTGATTTGTATTGGATTCTGAATAGTCCGGCAATGATTTTCCATAGGAAAGTGAGCCTTCAAAAATACGATCTACGCCTCGTCCAGTACGCTCTGCAAGACCGATTCGCTTTAATACATCAGCAAGTGCAGGATTTCTTCCATGTGGTTCGGCTGTCAATAAATTTTCAATTGTTACACCTTCAATAAATCCACCCGGATTACTGATGGTCAAACCATCATCATCCAGTAAAACACGAACACGTCCCAACATCGTATAATCCCGATGGCAGAAAGCATTTACCAATGCCTCTCGAAATGCCCTTTTATCAAAATCCGGAATGGAAATTCGAAACAGTCCTTCTTCCATTTCTTTTGTATGGTTTCTGGCATCCATATATGATTCTATTTTCTCAAAAGCCATCAATATCGGCAATACAAAGGATTCATTTACTGCTACATCCGTTCCCTGTAGTTCTTGAAAGGCTGCTTCAGCAGTCGGAACAAGCGTTGAAAGCCGTTCTCGGCGTCCTATTAGTAACATACCACAGTAAGTAGGAACAAAAGTACCATTTTGTTCTACTGCCAAACGAAGTGCAAAATCTAATTCCGTATCATCAAGATCAAGCAAATTTTTTTCACCATGATAATTTTGTATAATGTTACGAAGATGTTCTCGTTCTACCGGATCTAAATCTGAATATACTGCCTCCGGAACAGGCTGAGCAGAATAATCCAGCATACGCAAAGAAGAAAGCCGTGTATTCATTTCATATGGATACATCGGGATATTTTCCGGCTCTCCATCTAATTTTATGCGTCTTCTCAGAACTTTTCCATTTGAAGCAGCAACAATCGCTGTATATTTCGGAACTGTTACGATCAAGTACTTTACATCATCTGCATCCATAAGTTCCGTTTGAACTGCAACAGGTGGAATCGTCTTATTGGCAATAAATGCTGCCAACTTAGAAGGATCCTTGTGAGACGGATGCAGTCCTGTAATATCACCATTATCTTCTACACCAAGAAAAAATTTACCACCGTCAGTATTCGCAAAAGCAACTACACTTTCGATTATCACATCATCTGATAACTTTTTCAGATCGCTCTTGAATTCAACCGTCATATTTTCTCGAAATCCAATATTCATTTTAACACTCCTTTTACGCTCGGTGAGCATTGAATCAAATTCATTATAACACGACCGAGCGTTAAAAGCAAGCGTTAAACGATAAAAAATTTTATTTGCATTTGAAAAAAGCACGGAATTTCGGAACATTTATAGAATTTGGTTTAACACTCGCTAACGCTCGCTTCGTGCGTTAAACCGAGTGTTAAAATGACTTTGGCTCATTTTCCAATATATTTTAAGGATAGATTTTCAAAAAGCACATCACCTTCCTCACTCCTAAAAAGCCATAAAACAACCAGCCTGAGATTCCAATCGCAGAACCTCAGGCTGGTCTTATCTTTATATACCGTGAAAAAAGTGACACACTTTCCTCAAATCACATCCCCTGCAATATCTCCTCCACTCGTTCTTCCAGCTCGTCCGTCTCATAATCGTTTTCCCGCAAGACCCGGATCGCCAGGTCATAATATCGCTTGGCATTTTCCTTATCCCCTGCTTTGTGGTAATTGTCTCCTACCATAAGATATGCCCATTGCATTTGTTCATGCAGTTCCCCGAAATTCTTCTGAAAACATTCCAACGCCTCAGCTGCAACGATGTTACAATCCTGGAATTCTCCCAATTCTGACAACACAGAGCTATACCGCATCAACAAATTTGCAAGTGTAACTTCATTGCACGCATCATGCTCCATCAAAATTTCCAACGCCTGTTCCATAGCAGCTTTGCATTTTTCCAGCAGTTCCCGGCTTGGCTCAGCGTTGTACCAGTCGATCAATGCACAGGCATAAGTAGCCCAGATCTCTCCGGTTTCTTCATGTTCCTCTCCATAGAGCTGATTTGCCATTGCGATTGCTTTCTCATAGTTTTCTTCCATTTCAGAAAATTGTTTCATTTTCAAATTGCAGAATGCCATATCAGTTTGAAAATGCACAAGCTTTGTATTTACTGTCACGGATTCTTCCTGCATTTCCACTTGAAACAATTCTTGTTCTTTTTGATAACACGCCATTGCACGGGAAAACTGCTCACAATCCCGATAAATGTCCCCCAACTCTGACCAAAATGATATATCTTGTTCCTGTTCCGCCGTTTGTTCTGCAAAGCACTGGTTTGCATAAAACACCGTTTTTTCGATATAAAAAGATTTATTGCAATCGATTCGATAAATATTTTCCAACCAGATGAAATTGGAATATGCTAAAGCAAGTTTCATAGGCTCTCCGATTTCTTCCGCAAGCTGTATGATCTGTTCTACATACAACTTTGCCTGGTCAAAGTCACGTTCTTCGTATATATATTCAAATAATACTCCTTTTAAAACAGAAAATTGCTCCGATGCAGACAACTGCAATTCCGCTAATTCTGCTGCCGCTTTTTCGCTGATCTCTGTATCATGCAGTTTAATGGCAAAATCCTGAATAAAAGATAACGTATTTATCAGTCGAACCCTTGAGTCTTCCTCCTGTCTCAGAATCCGAAGTTCCTGCTGTGCTGCCCATAGGGCATCCTCACAACGATTTTCTCCCAGATACAGTCGATAACACATCATAGCAAAGAAAAATGATAATTCCGGGTCGTCGCCCTGAATATGATGTGCCATATGATCCAGCCACTGCACAGATAAAAACCGTTGTTCTGCATTTTCGGATTCTTCAATATAACCAGCAACACTGCCAGCAAGTTCCACCATATTTTTGCATTCCCTGCTGTTCGGACGCAGTTTTTCACACAGCACTTCTACAATCAGCGGATGAGTGGAAAGAATGCACATTTCATCCTGATACACTTCGGAGATCCAGCCGCTTTGAATCAGCCGATCCAGGCTGTTGGTCTCTGCCTCATTCAAATCACTAATAACTTCAAAATACTGCCGTACCATTGGCGTTGCACCGACCAGGGCAGCACAGCGAAGCACCTGCTTTTCCGATTCGGACAAATCCAGCACCGAGAACAGGATCTCCATATGATGGAACGCTGTTTTTTCCCGAAGTGTGCTGTCTTTCAGCTGACGCACTTTGCCGTCATCTCCGGAAATGCCTTCTGCACAGAGCTTTTCGTACATTTCACGGGAAGTGAGCTGATGCAGTGCCATTTGCTTTGCCACCAGTTCCACTGCCATGGTATGCCCATTCAGTGCCTTCAATATGGCATCGGTGTACAAGTCCGGCTCTCTCTTTGTATAGTACGCCATCATCTGATACAACGCTGATTCGTCAGACAAAATGTCCACCTCATACTGGGGGAAAATACCGTCATAATCCACTCTGGAGGTCACCAGAATGGGGCAAGGCAGTTCTGTCAGGAAGTCCAGATTTTCGCAGTCACCAGTATCAAAATTGTCCAGCAGGATCAGATGCCTTGGCGTACAGATTTGACGCAGTACCTGCATTTTTCGTTCCAGATATGCCGCATCACTTTCCCCGTCAGAGCGTGTGCAATGCACAATGGGAAAATTGGTATCGCTGAGAATGGTGTTCTCCATACTATCCAGAAACCGAACAAATACAACGGCGTAATACTCCTCCGCATACGTCATAGCATAGTGCTTTGCCAGTTCTGTTTTTCCGATACCGCCGACACCGTGGAGCAGCAGAAACTTTTCCTGCTGCAAAAGGGTATGGATCTCCTGCAATTCGATATCCCGTCCGCAAAAGTAATTGTTACCCAAGGGCAGTTTGGTTTGCAGATAAGGCTTTGGCTGTTGAAATGAATCCAGAAAAGGTTCGATCTGTGTCAGAAGTTCCGCACAGGAGGCATACCGCTTTTCCGGATTGGCAGCCAAGGTCTTTCGCAGCAGCTCCGTGACCATGCGTCTGATTTCTGGAGCAGTTCCGGCAAGCACCGAGTCCGGAAACTCCGCATCCCATACCGCACGATTTCTCCTGTCCTTTACTTCCGGAGTACGGCGAAACAACAGGTACAACAACAGTCCGCCCAGCGTATAGACATCGGACACAACGCCGATCTTTCTGCGGTTTTGCTGTAACACTTCCGGTGCTGCCCACTTTGCTGTACAGGAGATCACTGCATCAGAAAGCCGGCTTTTTTCGATGGCACTGTCAAAATCAAACAGCATCACCAGTTCCGGCGTTTCCGGATAGAGCAGCACGTTGGCAGGCTTTAAGTCCAGATAGAGATATCCATGCTGATGCAGATTGTCCAGCTGCTGTGCCACTGCACGCAGTACCCGAAATGTGTCATAAAGCGACAACTCCTGCTGTTCCAGCGGAATGCTATTCTGACAGTTCATAGCAATATACCGGGTGCCGTTTCCGGCAAAAACGCCCTGGACATTGCTGATACTGTTGCAGCTCTCCGGGAACTGCCGGAACTGCATCTGCTTTTGATACCCCCAGATAAAGCTTTGCATCTGCCGTTGAAAAGCTTCTTCGTCTGCCGCAAGCAAACTGCCGTCCTGCTGCCGAATCAGGTGTAGATTTTCCGGACAGAACTCTTTCAGCCGGAGATAAAATTCGTTTTGTTCTCCGTCCCTGCAAACCGCCGTATAGACCAGACAACTGGCTCCTGTTCCGATCAGTTCTTGAATCTGCACTGTGATCTGCTGCTGGGTTCCAATGGCGGAAATGGTCAGATGTGTACCGACTGGCAGTGGCGTTCGCATGGTAAGTTCCTCTTTTCAAAAGTTGTGATATTGATTTATGACGGCATCTGTAAAAGGTATTCCTGCAATTCCTGCAATGTCTGAAATCGCCTTTTCCAATTGCTGCACAATATTTTCTGATAAAATTCCGAGTGTGACGGAAGGACAGCAAACCGTCTTCGCTCCAGCCATGTCACCGGTTTTCCCTCCCATTGAAAATACAGATAGCTGCCGATCAAATAGACATAGCTGCTTTCTGTGTAAACTGCCTTCTGCCTGCATTCCGGCGCAAGCAGTGACCACAAAGGGATACCCGAAAAAAATGAAGTGTGCTGTTTCAAAAAAACTGCCGGAGAAACGGACTCCTTTTGCAAAGCAGAGATCAGTTCCATTGCCTGGCGAACACATTCCTGCAATCCCATCACCTCCCGGCTGTCATCGTAACACATTGCCATACAGCATTTGTAACAACCACTTGAAAAGTCATTGTTACAAACTCCATTTCTCCCTATGATACAATAAATCATGCGGAAATCTCTCCGCCAATTTACAACAGGAGGAAAAAATTATATGAAACCATTTCAGGAAACAAACTACATTGCCAAAGACAAAGAAAACGAACAATGGAAAAGCAATCTGCCGCCGGAAGAAGTCAAGGAAAAGATGCTGGCACAGCGTGGATTTACACAAGAAAACGGCAGCAAGATTCAATTCGACCACACCGTATTTATTCAGTATGCAATGACAAGAGTCCACGCATTATACTGCAACGGAAAGCTCTACTTCTACAATTTCAAGTCAAAGTGTTATGAATACCTAGAAGACCACGCATACAAGAAAATTTTCTTTGCGATCATTGAAGAAGCTTCCTGCAATATCTGGAAGCGAAAGCAGGAAAACGAGTACATCCCCTATTTCAAGCGAAAAGTTCCCTATGCAGAAGATAACGGAATGCGTCCGGGACTCCTGCAGTTCCAAAACTGCATCTTCGATTTACAGGAGGAAACGATAGAGAAACCAACGCCGGACATTTTCTGTCTGGTACAGATTCCATATGACTACGACCCCAAGGCAAAAGCACCGCAGTTTTTCCGCTTTCTGCAGGAACTCTTTGACAATGACCAGACACGGATCGATCTGGTTCAGGAGATCATGGGAGCCTGCCTATACTATGAAGACATTATGCAGAAACTTGTTGTCTTTCTGGGTTCCGGTTCCAACGGAAAGTCCCTGTTATCCAACATGATCAAGCATATGCTGGGAGAACGGAATGTATCTGCTGTTGCTTTGGATCAGATCAGCAGCGGAAGATTTGGCAAGCAAAACCTGGACCGAAAGCTGCTGAACATTTCCTCTGAGACAAAAACAGAAAAGCTGTACAGCACAGCTGACCTAAAGGCACTGACCGGCGGCGATTCTATTGAAATCGAAGAAAAATTTGAAAAGTCCTATACCACAGAGATCCACAGCAAGTTTATTCTCCTTGCAAATGATATGATCCAGACCAAGGATTACAGCGACGGGTTCTATCGCCGGCTGCTGATCATTCCCTTTGAACAGTGTTTCCACGACCTCGCTCCCAATCAGGAGCCGGAGGAGGGTGTTCTCTACAAGAACATTTATCTGGAAGGAGATCTGATGCAAGAACTCCCGGGCATCTTCAATTTTGCCTATGCCGGACTGGAACGGCTGATCGACAACGATTACAATTTCACCTATTCTCCTGCCTGCGAAGCTGCATTGGAGCATTACAAAAACGAACACAATGTGGTAAAGGCGTTTTACAATCACTGCATCGTCCTATCAGAACCCAAGCACAAAAAAGCAGAGCGAACCGCCGTGGTATATGCCGGATTTTTAAGCTACTGCCGGGAGAATCGATTCCCCTGCAGCATTTCCAGCATTCAATTTCACCGAATGTTCCAAAACATTCTGACCGAAGAAGGCACAGAAGCACGCATGGTACACCGTAACCGCGGTGACTTCTACTTACACCTGCAAATGCAGTTCTAAAATCAAGACCATGTTCTAACAGCAACATGATCCAGGCACATCACTTTCATCACAGTGTGGAAAGTGATGTGCTTTTTTCGTCTGCCTGGTCAAAATAGTACCGCCGCATGGCAGACCGCAGTTCTTCCAACGGATAGGGATGATTGGCACAGTGCAGAAACAGCCAGTCATAAGGATTCCGCACATACAAAGCCGGCAGACCGCTGCTGCACAACAGGTCATTGGTTTCATGGACAAAGTCCAGAAAATCAGACTCAATGGCACAAAACAAATCGGAGGTGTCATTCTTTGCAAACAGCACTGCAAAGAAACAATAGAAGTTCAGCAGGATCAGTGTTTTTCGCAAAATCGTATCTGAAACTGGTTCTCCCCGTTTGATTCTGGAAAGGTTCATTCCCAAGGGAAAATCAGAACGTATCAATTCCGGAAAAACAGCCTCTTTGGAAAAGGAACTCTTTTTCTGGTAAGTCCGCATATTCTCTCCGAAGATCACACTCAGCAGCAGATCAACATTTCCGGATTTCTGCTTTTGGTGGGAAATTTCATTTTGATCTGCAACTGCATTTTGAGCAAGTTCTGTGGCTTCCTGTATCAGGCACTTCGCATAGTGAATGGCAGTCTTTCTGGGCATCTGAAAATCCAGACGGTTTTCCCGGAAAAAGCAAAGCAATTCCTCTGTAGAACCAACTTGCAGCAGTGCACTTTCCAGCTGACTGGTCTGCTCATAGCACATTTCTTCCTCTGTCGCACTTTCCTCATTTATCAGCTGTTCCGCCTGCTCTGCCAGAGACAGCATTTCCGGATACCCCAGTCCATTTCGCAGACAGTACCAGATCACCGTTTCTTTTGCACTGCGGAAATTGAAGGGACAAGAAAAGTACACCTTCTGAAAAAAAGAAGCCGTTTCCCGGTCGTTCAATCCCAGAGCAAAACAGAGCCGGAACAGACTGTCCCGGCTGCGTTCGCCACTGTTAGGACGAGTTCCGCAGAACCAGCTTTTGATGACTTCCGGATTGAGCGTTACCCCTCGCTGCTTACAGCATTCCCGAACATAAGCAATCTTTTCTTTGGCATCGTCTGCCTGTCCGGAAAATCCATGCTGCAAAAGCGTATCCGTCAAGCCCTCTGCAAATGTTTTGCACGGATAGGTCAGCAGGTACTCCGACGTGTAAGTTTCCTCATCGTCCTGCACAAAGCCATACTCCGATTCCAGAATGTCATCCAAACACTTTCTGGTAACCTCACCTGCACCTGCGTACAATTCTTCTTCCGTCACACGATCGCCTCCTGCAAAGTCGTTTTTACAAAATGGATTTTTGGCATGGTATACTATAAAGGCAGAAAAAACTGCAAATCAATACAAAGGAGATTTTTTCAATGAAAGACACTTGCAACTACCCAGACGGCACATTTATCGGCATCATCACAGACATTCAGACAGTGGAAAAACCGTATCCCAGTGTTACAGTAACCGCTGCACTGGCGGTCGACGGCAAAATTTCCGAACATCAGAAATGTTTCAACAAGCCCTTTACCAACGGACGAGAAGCATTCCAGAATTTCTGCGAGGAGTTCGACCTGTTTTCCGATCGAACAGAACATCGAAATGACTACGTACTGGAACTCGACTATGCCATTGGAACATCTTGCACCGCTGTTCTTTCTTCAGACCGTGGCTTTGAAAGCATCACACCTCTTGGCGATACAGATCTGAAAATTGCTTTCGGACTGGACGACTGCTACGAAAAGATCCGCTGGTTTCAGCCGGAAACCTACTGCACTGAGAAAGATATGGCAAATCTTGCTCCGGAGATCAGGGAACAGCGTCTGCAGCTGAAACGAGATCTCATGCTGATAAAGAGCGTTTCTTATCAAAAGGCAGAACGGGAGATTCCGGCATTATTCCAAAACTACCGTCGTTTTCCGCCGCTACAGCTGCATCGCCCCTGTGCCGGATTTATCGAAAAGATCCAGCTGAAAAAAGACCGCTTTCGTCCGGAAGAACTAACACTATACTGTTACGTTGCTATCATAGACAGAGGACACATCGTACACAGGGACTATTACATCAACCGCATTCGCTCTGTAGGGCGTGGCGATTACGAGCACTTCTGTGCGACGCTTGGGCTGCTCTATGAAGAGGACAACCCCAATGAGCTGATCGATCTGTGTGAGCTGCACAATGCCTGCTTTGTACCGCTTACCATCTATCTCTATCAGTCTCCGAAATCCGGAAACCTCTATGTAAACCGGCTGATGAAGTATTCTTCAGCGAACTTCCAGGACGAAATGGACATGATGCAGTTTGTCTGGGCTTATGAGCATTATTGCAACCAGGAACATGGCAGCTTCGATTTTTGCGAATGTTAAAGCTGCACCACCCCTGGAAAGACGCTTCCGGCAATTGCCGCTGTGAAAGCTGCGGCAAAGTCGTTCCGGAACAGCAGCTGCATTGGGAAAAGCGATTAGGCTACTGTGACACGTGTTTTGCAGAAATTCGGAAATATACTCCCAAGAAATCATAACGGAAAGGATCGGCTGCATGACAAGCCGGTCCTTTTTTTATTACAGCCGTAACATTTCTTTGAACGGACAGACGTTTGTCCTGCTCATTTGCTACAATAGAATCAAAGGGAATCTTTCTGCACCGCCACGGGAATTGTCGGATCAATCAAGTCCGTGATCTCCACCTGCAGCACTTTTGCCAGTGCCACCAGTTCCATATCTGTCACAAATCGTTCTCCATTTTCGATGCGGCGGATAAAGTGGTGGTCTACATCATATCCGGCAATTTGCAGATTCTTTGCCAACTGTCGCTGAGAAAGCCCTTTTTCATGCCGGATCCGAATCAAATTCGGTCCGCAGATATTGTTGGTGCCCAAGGTGGTTTTCAGTTTGAACATATTGGTTTCCCTCATTTGAAGATATGGTAAATATTATTTGACATCATATCTATTATATGATATAATGAGGATAGTGGTGGTTAATAGTATTCACCATTTGAAAAATAATTTTTTTGAGAAGAAATATGCTTATCAGAAAGGACGAGCTATCGATGAATCGTGAAGAAACATTAGAACGGCTGAGTTCAGAGATTTCTTGTGTACAAAAGCTATTGGATACAAAATATAGTGAGGTAATTGAAATTTCTTATCAGCAAAAGCTCCGGGAAATTCTGAAAAAAATGACTTTTTTTCAGGAAAAGCTAAAAAACAATACCTTTGAGATTTCCATTGTTGGCCTTGAAAAATCCGGAAAAAGTACTTTTGCAAACGCATTTATGGGGAATGATGTTCTTCCGACGAAAGACGCACGGTGCACATACACCGCAACCAGCATCCGGTTTGGCACGGAGAACGATGCACAGGTCGATTTCTACTCCGATGCACAGTTCAACGAGGAATTTCACAGAAAGCTGAACCTTCTCGGCATTGAAAACCCGCAGCATTGGAGCGAATGGTCAAAGGAATTGCTGGACAAAGAAACCGAACAATTGCCACCCTTGCGTTCGGAACAGAAAAATATCTATAACGACATCCTCGAAATCATCACAAATCGGAGCAGCATTCAAAATCTGATCGGTTCTGAATCTCTGCATTTTGTTAACCATGAACTAGAAACCGAGGTAAAGGAATACATCGAAAATCCTGCAAAAGCACTTGCCGTTAAGGAAATTGTGATACGCTCCGATAAGCTTTCCGCCATGCGAAATGCGATCATATATGATGTCCCAGGTTTCGATTCTCCGACACAACTACACAAAGACCAGACCAGAGCGTGGATGAAAAAATCGGATGCTGTCATTTTAATTGTCAATGCAGATCGCCCCAGTTTCAATGATTCTCTGGTACAGTTCTTTGAATCTGTGGACAAAGACGATGACGGCATTTTCATTGGGGAAAAGCTATTTGTTTTCGCAAACCGTGCAGATATTGCAACCACACTCCAGGATAATTTGCAGCGGATTCGAGAGGAACTGCAAAATTACAGAATCATGCCAACGGCATTGATTGCACAGCGCCTGACGGCCGGCTCCGCAAGGGCAAGAATTGAACTTGACAACGGCAATACGCAAAGTGCAATTTTACAAAGCCTAAAAGAAAAAGGACTTGCCGGAGACGGCATCGACACCATCCGCAGCCTGCTTGAAGACTACAACAATACCGTTCGCCTGCAAGTGATGCAGCAGCGCATTGCCAACTTAAAGGAAAATGTGCTCGCACTATTCAGTGAACTCCGACAGGAAAATCAGATCGACGGCAATTCCAGCATAGAATTGCAAATGGACAATCTGGTTGACGAACTAAAAAGAACGGCAAGGCAGAGAATCCATAACGCACTGGCAGAGTGCCGGACGCAAATTGTACAGCAGTGCAAAGAGAACAAGCCAATCACGGATAAAGTCCGCAAAAATGCAATTCAAAGCATCGATCCTGTACGCTATCAGATCACCGAAGACGAGATTCGAAGAGCACAGTACGAGGAACTCTCCGGTGCAGGCGTTTTGGAGCGATTTGACGCATCCATACGGGACAGCAAATTTACTGCAATGTATGAGGAGTTTATCGACAATGTAGTACATTTGGCAGTGGAAGAGTATCGTGAGAGCGAAAAGAAGATTTTAACCGCATTTGAATCCGGTCTGGAACTGACACCTTCCCATCCTTTTTTCAAGGAGCTGGAGAAAGCACTGAAACAGTACATCTCTGAACAATGCGGTAAAGTTGCACCAGAAGGCTATTATAACAGCTTGATTCGCCGCTACTCCAGAAGCCTGTTTGAAATATTGATTTCCACACCCTTTGGAAACATCGCAAGATATAAAAAATTTGATGACGACCGACGCAACTTCTACAGCATCTCTCTGTTTACAGATGAAGAAAATCCGCAGATCCAGCCGGACAAACAGTCGATGCACTATCAGATCTTATTTCATCAGCAAATCAATTCCAACAATGACCCGCAAAGCAATTCTTTGAACGATGCAATTGTAAAGGTGGAATCTGTGACAAACGAAGTGATCGCAGTTAACAGCCCGCTGTACCACAATCTGCAAAACTTCTGTGAAAAGCATCCGAACAATGCACTCGCCGAACTGGACACCCTTCTGGCTCAACTCCCACCGGTTGAAACGGCAGATGCCAATGCAATTCCACTCTTTGCCATTCAGGAAAATCCAGCAGTCACCAAGCTGAATCAGCTGCTGGAACATGCACTACAGGAAAGTCCAAATTCCGCTGAAAGCCAGTTGACAGAAAGAGCATATGCGCAGTTCTTTCAGAACTACAGAAAAACAATTGAAAAGATTCCGAGCGAGTTCAACCAGGATGTCTGCATCCTGAAGAACATTTTAAACGAACAGGTCATGAATGCGGTTTCCATTGAAATTCCTTTCTTGGATCTGGTAAAGCAGGATATTATCAGCTTACAAAAAAGTCTGGAAACTGCGGCATTCACCTCGTTCATCAACATGGAAAAGGCACATATTTTAGAGGAAAAATACAATCAGCTGAATGCAGAGAATGAAAATCGGAAACGCAGGCTGGAAATCATTCGGGAAATCGACCGGATTCTCGCTGCGGAGGACTAAGGAAAAGGAGATAGAAAAATGTCTGAATTGCAAGCAGGAATGCAAATTGAATTAGATGATAACATGGGAACGATTCAAATCGTCCGGAAATTAGGAGAGGGCGGCCAGGGATATGTCTATCTGGTGGACTATCTCGGAAACCAGATGGCATTGAAATGGTACAAAAAAGGTTCGATAAAGGACATGGAGGGATTTCGCAAGAACCTGCAAAACAACATCCGGGAACAGGCTCCCACAGACTCATTCCTGTGGCCCGTTGCCATCACCCGTATGTACTACGATACATTTGGCTACATTATGAAACTGCGCCCCGATAACTACTATGACTTTTCTGATTTCCTGATCGGAAAGATTGACTTTTCCAGTGTTCACACGCTGCTGAATGCAGCCATCAACATTGTAGAGAGTTTCCGGATTCTGCATAACCGTGGATTCTCCTATCAGGATTTGAATGACGGCAACTTCTTCCTGAACCCTGAAACCGGAGATGTCCTGATCTGCGATAACGACAACGTTTCCCAGTTTGGAGAAAAGTCCGGGATTGCTGGAAAATGCAGATACATGGCACCATCTATCGTTGTAGGAAGAAAGACGCCGGATAAGAGAACCGACCAGTTTTCTCTTGCCGTTGTCCTTTTCCTGCTTCTGCTGAGAAACCACCCTCTGGAGGGCGAGCAGACGCAGAGCAAGGCCGTCATGACGGAACAACGACAGAAGCGCTATTACGGAGAATCCCCTGTTTTCATTGCCGACCCCAAGGATGCGTCCAACCGTCCGGTAAAGGGCGTGCACAATAACTTCCTGATGAGATGGCCGCAGATGCCGGTATATATTCAGAATACCTTTATCAAGGCTTTCAGCAAGGAAGTCATGTGCGAAGACAAAATGGGAATCACGGAAAAGGAGTGGCTGCAAAATCTGCTTCGGTTCCAGTCGGAAGTCATCATCTGTCCCAATTGCGGAAAAGAAACCAGATATACCACTGAAAATGCAACGTGTATGTGCTGTCATCAGCCAATCACGCACATTGGCTGGATCCAGACACAATATTTCCGCATTCCGATTTTCCCCAAGCAGGAGATTGTTACAGCCTACATCACAGATTGCTACGACCAAAACGAATGCCGGACAGTTACAGCAAAGGTCGTACAGAATAAAACCAAAACCAAAATTGCACTCATGAACAAGTCCGGCGAATCTTGGCGGATCAACAATGAAACTGTCGCTCCCGGAGAGCGTGTTCTGATTCAAAAGGGAATCCGCATTCAAATCAAAAATGAGTATATGGAAATCAAATAACAGAAGAGGAGACTAGACTATGTCTGAAAATCTAAGCAGTTTTCTGGGAAATGCAGAGAGCATCCCGAAAAGAGTCATGCCGATCTTTTTCCTGATCGATACCTCCGGAAGCATGGAGGGCAAAAAAATCGGTGCCGTCAATTCTGCAATCGAGGAACTGATTCCGGATCTGCGGCATCTTTCCGAATCGCAGGCAGATTCCGAAATCAAACTGAGCGTGTTGAAATTTTCCACCGGCTGTGAATGGGTCACGCCTGCTCTGATGTCTCTGGACGCCTTTGATGATTGGGAACCGCTGGACGCCAACGGCCTGACCGATCTGGGAGCTGCATTTCTGGAGCTGAACGACAAGCTGTCCAAAAATGGATTCATGGACCGAGGCGCAGCATCTTCCGGATTTTATGCGCCTGTCATCCTGCTCCTCTCTGACGGCGAGCCAACAGATGACTACCTCACTGCACTGAAAAAGCTACAGCAAAATAAGTGGTATCAGGCTGCGTTGAAAATTGCAATTGCAATCGGCGAAGATGCCAACCGGGAAGTGCTGAAAAAAGCAATTCGCAATGTTGAACTTCTGTTTACCGTAAATGACATTGGAAGCCTCAAAAAGATCATCCGTTTCATTGCAGTCACCTCCTCACAGATCGCAAGCACCTCTGCAACGGTTTCCGAGGATTCTGCGGAAGCACCGGCAGATGTGAAGGACGTCCGTTCTACGTCTGCGGAACATCAGATGGCGGAAGCCGCAAAGGTTATGCTGGAAGAAGAAAAGGAATCTGCATACAGCAGTATAGAAAGCACCGAAGAATCGCCCGAACCGATGATACTGGGTTCGGATGATTCCGATGATGATGACGAATGGGATTAAACAATGATGATGTACGAAGGATTTGCCGTTTCAGAAAAGGGCTATCAGCATATCTTGAACCATACCGTATGCCAAGACAGTACACAATATCTGCAGGATGCGGACTGTGTCGTTGCAACTGTGGCAGACGGTCACGGCAGCAAGCAGTACTTCCGGAGCGACCGAGGTTCCCGCTTTGCCGCAGAGATCGCTTGCAATAAGATTCGGGAATTTCTAAAATCAATCACCTTTCCGTTTCCAGACTCCAAAACGAAAAAAAGTGTGGTGACACAGCTGATCCACAGCATCATTACGGAATGGCATATTGCCGTGAGAAATGACCTGATCAAATCCCCTTTCACGCCGAACGAACTGGAGAGAGTGCCGGAAAAGTACCAGAAAACCTTTCAATTTTTCACCGAGGAAAACTACAGAGCACATACGGAAAGCGAGGTCTCAGACCTGATACAAAAGGAGCATTCTCACGTACAGAAAGCCTACGGTACTACTCTAATTGCGGTCGGGTTATGCAAATCCTACGCCATCGGTCTGCACATCGGCGATGGGAAATGCGTTGCCCTATACGAGGACGGGACCATGGACGAGCCGATTCCATGGGATGAGAACTGCCATTTGAACCGCTGCACTTCCATTTGCGATAAAAATGCAGCCAGTGAATTTCGCTGCCACATCTGGGACAACCAGATTCCCGTTGCCATTTTTCTAGGAACGGACGGTATCGATGATACATTTGCCGAGATGCTGCACTCTTTTTACCGCAACGTTGCACTTGATTTTTTACACGACAATTTCCGAAAGCGAACAGAAATGCTGCAAGCCAATCTTGCAAACATCTCCAAATCCGGCAGTCATGACGATGTTTCCATTGCGGGGATTCTGGATGTACAGAAGTTATCCGCTATCGAACAAACCTTACAACAGATCACAAAATTGGAGACGCTAACTGCACAGAAAAAGCATTTGCAGGACACCATTCAGGAATTGCAGTTCCAGCTGGAAAAGATACAGCGCCTTTTGTCACAATCGGCTGAAACGCCGGAAACCGAGGAAAAAATCAAGCGGTATCTGGAAAAGAAACGTAAAATCGAGGAAAAGCTCTCTGAACAGCAGCAGAAGCTGGCAGGTGTCACACGGGATATTGCAGCAGTGCAAAGAGGCTGGGAAGAAAAAGACGATGCTTCTGGTCAGGTGCAAGCTGCTGATACAGAGGAGAAAACACAAGACAACGCTGCAATCTGTCCCACGGTTTCAGAGGATGACCGGTCACAGGAAATCACAGCGCAGCAAGATGCACAGGAAGCCCACATTCCCGCCTGTGAAACAGAAACCGCATCCGCACAGCCAGAGGAATTCTCTCTGGATGCAGCAGAACCGGATTCGGCAGAAAGCGACAATGCCGGCGAAGTAAATGACGCAGTTCCGGAAGAGATCATCAGCGAAAGCGAAAATGAATGGGAAGAGGAGTGAGAAACATGGCGATCAAAGAGGCACACATTGTTCTTGCACGCTGCCCCCAGTGCAACCGGCACTTATACGGCATCCGAGTCGAAAAGCAGCCAGACCACTGGGCACTGACATGGGCGTTCCCGATTGACGAGAGCAAAGCAAAATCGGAGGGTTACGACGAAACTGTTTTGAACGGAACGTTTCACCCGTCCCCCAATTATAACGGCTGTCCCTTTTGCGGAACCAAAACTTTTTTACACTGTCCACGCTGTTCCAAGATTACCTGCTACCATGGGGAATCCTATGCAACGTGTGCCTGGTGCGGATTATCCGGGGAAACAAAAGCACAAAACAACATGTCGCTAAAAGGCGGCAGTATGTGAGAAAAGAGGAATCTGATTATGAAGTGCAGCAAATGCAATAAGACATGGAGCTTGTTTGACGAAAAATTGTCAGATAAGCAGCATTGTCCCCATTGCAAAGAAAAATTTATCTCTAAGTTCCAGTATTTCGATTCGGTTTCGGAGGGAATTGCCTACTGTCTGGAAATGGGCGGAAAGGAAATCCTGAAAAACAAATCCAAAATGAACGCCTACATCAATGACCTGATGGGCAATGATTTTCCGGATCACAATCTGGTGAAAAACGCCATCGACAGCGACATTGGTTCGATTCTGATCGATGCAGACGAAAAGGACGAAAAAGCAAAACAGGCTGCCGTACAGCAGGCCATTGGCAGACTGATTCGTGAATTCTCGACAGAGAAAAAGAAAGCCGAAGAAGTTGTCACGTATTTTACAGACGCACTGCAATGGAAACTTCCCGCAGCGGCAGCGGAAAAAACAGGGGCTGTGAATGCAACAGCGATTCCGGCTGCACCGAAGCCCGCTGCAAAAGCCGCCGCACCGCCGGCACAGGAACAGCAGCCGGCAGTGTCGAATGCTTCTCGGACAAGCCCGAATCCGGCAAGTCAAAATGCAACATTTTCACCTGCTGCACCCGGAACTGCAGCACCTCAGAATGCTGCAATCGCCGGTCAGCCAAATCCTACTGCAACTCCAAACGGACAGAATCCTCGGCAGCAAGCACCGAACGCTACCTTTCAGGGTGCACAGCCCTATCCTGTCCCGCCGGTGCCGAACGGACAGGCTTATCCCAACGGAACGATTGCACCGCAAAATGCAAACGGCGCACTTCAAAATAATCCCAACGGCACTCTGAATCCGGAAAATGCTGCCGTCAAAAAGAAAAAGAAGTCGCCGCTTGGCTGCCTGATCGCAATCCTGATTCTGCTGCTGCTTCTCGCCGGATTGGTCATCTGGTATCTGATGAGCCACAAAAATGAACCGGAGCAAACGGTGTCCACTCCTGCCATCGTCGCCGAAGTCGAAGAGAGCAGCGAAGCATCCACCGAACCGGAAACAGAATCCAAAGAAGAGACCACAGAAAAAGCGACAGAGACAGAGTGCACAACGGAAGCAACAGAGGAACAGACAACAGAGAAAACAGCTGGCAATACGGCAACTTATGGAGTAAAATCTTTAGCACATTTTAATACACATGATGGAACATATAAAATTCAATATAATCCGGTAAACAATAGAATCTACTATATGCAAGACGAAGCTAAAATCATGTATTACGACCTGAATACAAATAAAACAGAAACAGCGGTTGATTTATCCGAAAGCGATTACCGAGATGCATTCAAAACATATGGGGTGAATCCGTATACCGGAAAGCTTTACCTGAATGTTCAGAATGAAAATATTGGTATTTACGATGTAGAGGCAGATAAAAGTGTATGCTATATAGAAGAGTCTTACAACGTTGTTTCGCCAACAGCTTTTACTTTTTTGTCAGAAAATGAAGCCTTTACAAATGGATATCAATTTTCTTTGGATACGGGTGATGTTCTCGCTTCCGGAAAAGTTCCTTATGTAGGTTATCCTTCCTTCTCTTATCCTTTTTTGTATAATGATGAATATTATTATTTGACTGCTCTTTCAAGCAGCGTTGATGATAAAATTAGTATTGTAAAAACGACACAGCTGCTAACTTCGGACGGAGAATATTCTGAAAAAATAAAAACAAACATTGATGAAAATCCGTTCTTTGTAGACACAGATGCCGTGTATTACATGACAGAAGACCATTCCATCTATCAGGTGAATCTTGACTATCAGGAATCTGATACAGGTGCCTTAAATAAAAAAAGTGACGAAAACCATGATATCCTAATCATAGATGGCAAAGACATCGAAAACTCCGGCACCAATTATCTCAGCGACAACATTGTAGCTTTCACCAAAATTGACGACTCCACATTCGCCGTTCTGGACGGTCTGGATAACTCCCTGAAATTGGTTTCGGCAAAGTAAGCCTTTTCTTACAAATTTCAACCCTATCACATAAAAAATCCGGCAAGGTTTTCCCCCAACCTCACCGGATTTTTTCACATCTCCCCTACTCTATCAGCTTCCCCTTACCGATTCCGCCGCAGCGGCTCCTTTACATAGTATGACTCCGCATCATGCTCCATTCGCAGGTCATATTCCTTGACCGGAACATACAGATTATGCTCTGGAAAATCCCTTTTCCGCATCGAGATCCATTTCTTGTCATGTTCCGGATGTCTGGGAATTGGAAGCTCCGGCATATTCTTTCGATAGATACACCGAATGTTCGGGTGCAGCCATAGATGATTGACGCAAAAGCGATATGTTTCTTCGATATCATCTACATACTTTGCCAGCTGTATGGTACTTTCCGCTTTTTCCTCAGCCACGGCAATACGAGCAAATGGTTCTGCAAATTGCAGATGATCCCAATCATTTTCCCTGTCACAATTCGACACCACCGGCATGACTTCGTCAATTTTATCCTCCGGTATTTGCCGCTTTTTCGGATAATACTGCACAATACAATAGGCTCCCAGCAGACGGTTCAAATCGCAGTATACAGACTCCGCACAAGCCAGCAAGCCAAAATCCACACACAAATCACGGAATTGACTGCTGCCCCATGTGGTCAGATAGCTAAAGTATTTCACCTCTTCCTGCACAGTCACACCATCCCAAACCGCAAGAATCAGTTTCAGATGATAGTCGCAGCAATCCTCGTAAAGCAGATAATCTGTCACCATTGCCTTGTATCCTATTGTAAATTCGTTTGGTTTTCGTTTTTTCTGAGACATTGAAAATTCCTCCCGTTTCGTTATTGGCTGCAATGCTTTTGCAACCGCAGTATCAGTATAACACTTTGAATTTTCAGTTTGTAAAAACGAGTTGTTTTCGGAAAGGTGCTGCGAAAACCACATCACTTTTCTCACCCGTATCAACCCCCAACCTCAAATATATATTATAATTCCGGTAAGGTAAATTCTTTCAGCCTTACCGGAATTTTTGTTTTTGGAGGAACTTGAAATGGAAGAAGAAGTAAGAATTTGCGACTACTGCGGAAGAGTGTTTGTGGAGGAAGAAGGCACACCGGTAGACGATGAACTGCTCTGCGACGATTGTGTCGAGGAACACTGCGTCACCTGTGACCATTGCGGCGAAACCATCTGGGAACAAAACAGCGTCTCCGATGAAGACACCTGCCTTTGTCAGGACTGCTTTGATGCCCACTACTACCGCTGCGAATCCTGCGGACAGATCGTTCCGGAAAGCATTGTCTGCTGGCACGGCGACCTGCCCTACTGCGAAAGATGCTTCGACGAGTTTGAGGACGAAATCGAGGAATACGGCTACAAGCCCACACCCATTTTCTACGGAAACGGAAAGCGATACTTTGGCGTAGAACTGGAAGTGGATGAAGGCGGCAAGGACAACGATAACGCTGCCAGTCTCAAAAGCATTGCTAACATTCATGAGAAAAACATTTACATCAAGTCGGATGGTTCTCTGGAAGACGGCTTTGAGATCGTTTCCCATCCCATGACACTGGATTATCACATGGAATCCATGAACTGGAAGGAACTCCTTCGGGAGGCAGTTTCCATGGGCTATCGTTCCCATCAGACATCGACTTGCGGTCTGCACATTCACGTCAACCGCAATGCTTTTGGCGACAACCAAGCAAAACAGGAAGATGTCATCAGCCGGATTTTGTTCTTTGTGGAAAAGCACTGGAACGAGTTGTTCACATTCAGTCGCAGAAGCAGCTACAACATGAGCCGTTGGAGTGCACGCTTCGGCTTTGAAAAGACCGGCAAACAAATCCTAGAGAAAGCGAAAAGCGGATGCAACGGCAGATACGTTGCGGTCAATCTAAGCAACTATCACACAATCGAATTTCGATTGTTCCGAGGGACATTGAAGTATAACACATTCATCGCCACATTGCAGATGGTCAACCACATCTGTGATGCGGCGATTTCTTTGTCTGAGGAGGGCATCGATGCCATGAGCTGGTCGGAGTTTGTAAGCTCCATTCGGGAACCGGAACTGATCCAGTATCTGAAAGAAAGAAGACTATACGTCAATGAGTACGTGATGGAAAGCGAGGAGATGTAAGATGTGTGCAGTGTTTGGATTCTTAGACTACAAGGAAAAAGTGAGCAATGCTGTTTTGAAAAAGCTGATACACTACCTCTCGGTGTCTGCAGAAGTCCGTGGCACAGACGCAACGGGCATCGCCTACGTCCGGGACGGCAGCATCGTCACCTACAAAAAACCGAAACCGGCTCATAAGGTCAAGCTGTTCTTTCCCAGAGACACACGAGCAGTCATCGGGCATACCCGGTTCACAACCCAGGGCAGCGAGAAGCGGAACTGCAACAACCACCCGTTCGAGGGGCACTGCGGCACAGAATCGTTTGCCCTTGCCCACAACGGCGTGCTGTACAACGACAGAGAGCTTCGCCGGGAACAGCATCTCCCACCGACACCAATCGAAACCGACAGCTACATCGCTGTGCAACTTCTGGAACAGGGGCAGCAGCTGGACACGGAAAACATCAAACGCATGGCAGAACTGGTGGAAGGCAGCTTTGTCTTTACAATCCTCAGAAACGACAACACGCTGTTTCTGGTGAAAGGAAATAATCCTTTGACAGTTTATCATTTCCCCACATTAGGGCTGTACATCTACGCCAGTACAAAGAGCATTTTGGATAACGCTCTGCAAAAAGTCCACATAGCAGAAAAAGCTTGTGAGGTCGAAACAGCTGAGGGTGAAATCCTAGAAATCACTCCGAACGGAAAACTCAACAGAAGTGATTTTGAAATGCAGGACTACATCCACACCATGTTTAACCCGTACAATTGGGATCAACTAGATTACGCAAAATGGTGGATGGAAGATGAGCGGGAAGAACTGCTGCTGGAGTACTGCGGCACATTTGGCGTTTCCGAAGAAGAAGTAGAATTGTTGTTGGAAGTCGGATACGATCCGGATGAAATCGAAGAACTGCTCATGGATACAGCGGCAATGGAAGAAGCAATTAGCGAGGCAAAAACACTGTTACAGTGTGAAGCATAAATCAAAACGAAAATTGGAGGAATTTGACATGAAGGAATTTATCGCAGGACTGGTACTGACACTGGTGATCGGCGGCATCGGGATCGCCATCGAAATGCAGGAACGGGAGGAGGTGAAGTACATCAATGCCGATTGCAATTGAAATGTTTCTGGCAGGGGTTGCCTGCGGCGTAGAGCTGCTGGCACTTGTCAAGAAGAGTAAGTAAAAATTCTGTTCGTGGGAGGCTTGGTATGACGCTGAGCCTCTTTTTTTGAAACAAAATTGGAGGGAGAAATTTGATGTTGGAAGAAACCACAATCATCAAGAGCAAAGCAATCTTTTCAGACGACAAAGAGCACCGTTTGCTTTTGCGGAAAGAATGGGACAGCGAGAAACCAACCGCAATGGTCATTATGATCAACCCGAATACAGCGGATACGGTCAACTTTGATATGACCACGATGCTGGTTCTGAATAACGTCAGTAAGTTGGGTTTTGGCAGCGTCAATATCGTGAACCTGTACAGCAGAATCATGGAAAAGCTCAATCTTCGTTTTAACGGCGATGATGAACTGATTGCTGATGAAGCAGATGAGATCATACAGCAGTACGCTGCAATGAGCGATGCCATTATCATTGCCTGGGGCACGATCGGAAAGAATACTTTGCGAGTGAGGGAGCGGCAGAAATACCTGCTGGAATTGATAAAGCAGCATGCCAACAAGATGTACCAGATCGGAAGAAATGCCTGCCATCCGCTCACGCCGGCAGTCAGAAGAGAATGGGTGTTGGAACCCTATGAAATGGAGGGAGTCGAATGATAAAAGTAACCAATTTGCAGGAAATGAACCGCATCGAAAATGGTTCTTTGCAAATGCACATTCAGGAAAAAGCAGAAGCAATGATGCAGGAATACCAAGTAGAAAATCTGGATGACATTGGCTGCTTTATCGTGCTGGAACCGGAAGAATTTACAGACTTTCCAATCGGTGAGATGGAGTTTGTAGAAATGCTTTCTTTGAAAGAAAATGTGTTTTTGCACGGTGTCAGAATCATTGATGAAAGCTATGGTGAGGACATCTATTTGCCTGTTGAGGTGGTAAGATGCTGAGTATACCAAAGGTTGCACAATACGCCCGGTTTTCCAGTGACAATCAACGAAGCGAATCCATTGATGCACAGATACGAGCTATGAATCAGTTCTGCAAGCAAAATCACTGGCAGGTGGTTTCCACCTATACCGATGAGGCGAGGTCGGCAACAACAGACAACCGACCGCAGTTTCAGCAGATGATCGCTGACAGCGGTAAAGGATTGTTTGACATCGTGCTGGTGCATAAGTTGGACAGATTCAGCCGTGACAGATATGACAGTGCTATCTACAAAAAGAAGCTAAAGAAGAACCACGTCAAGCTTTGCAGTGTGCTGGAACGCATGGACGATTCCCCGGAGAGCATTATGATGGAAGCGGTTTTGGAGGGCATGTCCGAGTACTACAGCAAGAATCTGGCACGGGAAGTCATGAAAGGGATGAATGAAACTGCTTTGCAGTGCAAACATACTGGCGGCTGTCCTCCGCTGGGATACGATCTGGATGAAAACCGGCATCTGATTATCAATGAACAGGAAGCACAAGCAGTAAAAATCATCTTTCAGATGTTTGCAGGCGGCTACGGTTACAGTGAGATCATCGACCGGCTGAATGCTCATGGATACAAGACAAAACGTGGAAAAATGTTCGGAAAGAACAGCCTTTATGAGATTTTATCCAATGAGAAATACACCGGCGTTTTTGTGTTCAATAAGGCAGCGGCAAGAACAGACGGCAGGCGAAATAACCACGCCCAAAAAGACAGCTATATCCGCATTGAAGGCGGCTGTCCTGCGATCATCGGGAAAAAGCTGTTCGCACAGGTGCAGCGGATCAAGGCGAAGAATAAACGAAATACGGGACGCTATCACAGCAGAGAGTTTTATCTGCTGACTGGAAAACTGGTCTGTGATGTCTGTAGTAAGCGAATGATCGGCAATCTGCGATTTTCGGGAAGAAGCAAGACGCGGCTTGCCACCTACAGATGCAATACGCATCGTGCAATGTGCAACAACAAGGAACTGAATAAGGACTACCTGGATGCGTACATTGCTGTGCTGATCGGTGAAAGGCTGAAGCCGAAAAATTTGAGAAAAGCCGTTTCTAAGGTGAATCAGCAGGTGCAGAAATTCAATCACGATTTTGATGCCAACCATGAGGCGATTTCTGCACAATACAATGAAGTGCAGGACAGCCTTGCCAACATCACAAGGGCAATCGAAAAAGGCATCTTCACAGATGACTTGCTCCAGCGAGCAGAACAGCTGGAAAACGAGAAAGCAAAACTGGAAACCAGACTGCACGAACTAAAGCTGCTGGAACCACTTCAATATGAAGACGTGGCATACCTGCATACCCAGTGGAAAGAGTTAAAGCGAAATACCGAAGAGTTCCGCACGTTCATCCAGCAGTTTGTAAAGATGATTCACGTGAGACCCTATGATTTTGACATTGTTTTGGATATGGGATTTGGTGTGGTGGAGTTGACAGAGACCATTCCCATGCGGCGTGGTGAACTGTACGAGATGTTTGATTCCAAGGTAAAGGAGCAAAGAATATGTTTGAAAAATCAAAAGGCAGATACCTGACACGAGGCGTGGATGCAGAAATCCCGATCGAGCTTCAGGTGCTGATGTGGCAGGCTGTCGATCAGATGCCCGAACCGAAAGACTACCTGCAGGTGTTTCGGCTCAGCGAGGAGAACGGTTTGCAGATCGTGCATCATACCTCAGAGCAGCCACAGTTTGAGATGACGTACATTGTGGAGGCGAAAAAGCCGGTTACAGCAAAAGTGTACATCATTGATGATGGTGAGCACTGCACCATGTTGTTGGCGGAAGAGTACTGATCATAAAACAAGTCCAAACGAACGTAAAAATCCCAGTCGCAATTTCATTTTGTGGCTGGGATTTTTTTTGCTATGAAGAACTGATTGCTTCTTTACTTTTTGTATTATTCGTGAATAAACTATGGAAACTCCTTGAGAAGTGCTGAACGGAACAATTCCTTATACGCATTTCAATCAATGCAGAAATAAGGAGGTTCCTATCATGGAAAAAAAGCAGGCAATTGAAGAAAGATTCGCCATATTACACAACGAGGTTTATTGTCAAATGACAAATGCAGAAAAGAACGAGTTTGATCCGGAGGTTGAACTGCCAGTACTTAAGAAAATGCCTATTGATCTCAAAAAAATCTACAATTTATCAAATCGGGAAGACACTTTTGAGAACAGGAGGCGAAGAGAAAAACGCTGCAGCGTGTTAATGAAGAAAATGGAAGATGGCGATTTTAAGGAGGTAAAAAAGGAAATCAAATCTCGTTACTTTAGATCGATCAATGCAATATCCGTGGACATAACGGATCTATCAGATGATCTTCAGTGCAGATGCTGTGAAAAGACGGTAAGAGAAAAACTGCGTCTTTGTTTCGACTTGGTGAAATACAAAAGTGTTAAGGGGATTCCTTTTGCAATGAAGAATGATGTGACTGTCCTTATAAATCAGTGGCTTGATCATGCAAAGACACTTAAAAAATGCGCTAACTCAACAGAAAATATTTTCGATCATTTGAAAACTGACGAAGTTATACTGGTGTACCATACCTATCTGTTTGTGAAAAAGATCATTCTGGTTGAATGTACAGACAAGGCAGATTACGATGCAAAAGTTGCTGTGCTCCATAAGGACAAAAATCTGTGTGCTGTTTATGCTGCTGCACGGGTATTAAGCCACTTTGATAAATCAGCGTTAGGAGACATACCATTCGTTCAGTAAGAAATTCGCAAAAACTTGCATTAGACAATGGTAGTGCAGAATGCGATAATTGTTATAGTAAAGGGGGTGATGGAGCCGCCATTTGTTCGGCAAAATTTCCACGAAAATTTGGGATAGGCAATGGCGGCGTAGAATGAGATAATAGTGTGTAGCAAAGGAGGTGGTGGAGCTGCCATTTGTTCGGCAAAATTTCCACGAAAATTCGGGATAGGCAATGGCGGCATAGAATGAGATAATAGTGTGTAGCAAAGAAGGTGGTGGAGCCACCATTTATTCGGCAAAATTTCCACGAAAATTTGGGATAGGCATTGGCAGCGTTAAATGCAATAATGGTATAGCAGAAAGGGGGTGATGTACATGTAAAAAGCAGTATTTCATATTTCAAAAACTATTCACAAAAAAACATTTTATAAAGGAGATTTTTTTATATGGCAAGATATGTTAATTGGTTAACCAGAATGAAGTATGCAAAAATCACCAATGATAACGAACGCTACATCGATATGGGTGAATTCAGTGAGGTGGTCGCTGATGCTAGGCAAACTGGGTGCATTTCTATCATATGTACCCAAGGATGCAAAAGATTGAAGTTAAATAAGGAACTTTGCACAGCACTGGAGGAGCCGTCCTGTGTGAAGGTTCTCCTTGGTAAAGACAAGATTGCAATTGTCCATGTAGAAGAAGGTGCCCCCAACGCATTCGCTGTTGGGAAGGGCGGTGTGCTTTATAACACCGACTTGGTAAATCGCATCGTAGCTTTAGCCAAAGGTATTGATTTCCCAGAAAATGCCTCTACCCGTTGCGGACGGCTGGAGCAACTACAAGAAGATCAGGACGGCAATCTCGCTGCGATCATCACCCTTTAACCTAACGGATTTTTTCAAATAATTCATTGCTGCCGCAGCTCCACGCCGGGGCTGCGGCAGTTTTTTTTAAAAATGGAAAGAGGTGCTACTCTTTCTTTGGAAGCCACACTTCAAGGAGAAACTCAGCACCCTCTAACCGTACAGATTTATTATCTCACTTTTTTGTGCGATAAACAAGAGGTTTCATATGGGTTCTCTTTAAATTACCCATAAATATATTATACGAGGAGAAAATTTTATGGGTGTACGAAAACTATCACGTACCGCCGGGACTCGGAAAGAAATGTCAGCGGAAGAGTGGAAACAGATCCTAAACAGCATGGAAACGTTCGGCATGAAGCCGCTTTCATCTGATCAGCTGCAGCAGCTGCAATACAAAGAAAACTGCTACCCTGTCATTCCGGTACCGAACAAGTTCCTTTTGCTTGCAGTCCACTCCACCCGCTTTACTGGTTTGGTCTGGCTGTCCAACTGGTTTCTGGTGGACTCCACTTACCGAGATAAATACAACGAGTACCATGTACGCCTCAGCGTCAACGGCAGTCTTGTCGATGTGGATTATGACCTGCTGTATCCCAAGGAAGTCACGAAAATTTCGAAATACGGTCTCATTTTCAACTTTGATCATGCAGATGCTTTCAGCCGATACCTGTTCCGCTGTATCACAAAGCTGGAAATCGAGGAACAGTACTGCGGTATGGGATTTATGATGAAAGAGAAAAAACTGCAATTCATGGCATATGAAGAAGGAGCGAAGATCTTGCAGTATACAAAAGATGTTCCCTTGGAGGTGTACACAGAAGGATTGAACCGGCTGCTCACCAACACTGCTGTTATGTTTGCTCTTTGCTGCAGCTGTGCTTCCCTTTTTCTGGCGTATCTCAGTATACAGTGCGGTATGGCATTACAATCATTTATTATTTCTTTTTACGGTCGGACAACAACTGGAAAGAGCACTGCACAAGCATTGATGGCTTCGGTGTTCACGAACCCGAATGACAAGAAGATCTATATCCCTTTTTTCGGTACGTTAAATGCCATCGTCAGAAATTTTGCTCAAAAGTTTGGGATACCTCAGATTTTTGATGAAGCGACTGTATCGTCAGGTGTGAACATGGAAAATCTGTTTTATACAGTGACACTGGAACAAGATAAAAGCCGCTGTAATACCAATGCTGACCTGCGGGAATCGGATACCTGGAAGCTGATCATGATCACGTCTTCGGAGTGCCGGCTTCTGACCGATGCACACATGCACAACAAGGGCTTGGATGCACGTCTGCTCAGCTTTGAGCTGGCGTTTACTGACAGCCGGGAGCACAGCGAAAAAATCCATGACTTTTGCGGAAAACAGTACGGCATTCTGGGAAAAACGCTGTCTGAATACTTACTGGAAGCAGAACCTGAAACCATTCAGGCAAAGTACGAGGAATGCAGAACCGCCATGAGGGATGCCATTCCAGAAACAGAATACTTTGATCTTACCGAACGGCTGATCAATGAATATGCACTGCTCCTTCTGGCAGCAAAAGTCCTTTCTGATCATGGCGTAGCGATGGACGTGGAAGGGATCACAGCCATTCTGACAGAGAACCATGGATCGATCCGTGAGAAAACGAATGTCGCTGACAAGTACTATCAGCACCTGGTGACCTATGCTGCAATGCACCCGTACCAGGAGGGCATCAAGAAGAATGAAGCCAATCATACAGTCGCATTCATAGATGAGCTATGTCTACGAATCTTGTCAGAATACGGGGCTTCCAACACTGATCTGGTAGTAAAGGAACTGGATACAGCCGGCTATCTGCTTCGGCGTAAGAAAAATGCCCTAAAAAATCGGCAGCGGTTTAACGGGACGCTGGTAAATTGTTACGAGATCATCCTGCCGGACGAGGGAACGGGAGATGACGATTGTATGACACTGGAATTTGTTTTAACACATTATGAAGGGTTAGATGAAGCATGAAGGCAAAGGAATTCGAATTTGATAGAAATTTCCTAAAACATACAAATTACAAAAACGGCTGCCATGTCTATACCGGCATGGAAACTGTATCAGATAAATCAGGGGCAGAACTGCCCGAAAGCACGATAAAGCTGCTCTACAGAATTTACGTAGAAACAGCAGAAAAACCGGAAGAAATGGATGAAGCATATTTTGTCTGAAGGGTGCGGTAAAGCACCTTCAGCTTAATATAGATAAGATGTTTTTTTGAGAAAGGAATGAGATTGTTATGACGATGGATCGATCTGCATATTCCCGGCTCGCTGTGACGTACCGCCGGATCAGTTCTCTGAATCAGGTGGACAACAACAGCATGTGTGCGCAGGAACAGGCAATCAAAGATTATGCAAAGAAAAACCACTTAAAAATTGTGGAAGCCTTTCATGATCTGGCGAAGAGCGGTACTTCTGTGCAAAACAGAACGGGCTATCAGCAAATGATGGAATATCTGGAGAAGCATCCGGAAGTGACCTGTGTGCTGCTCCATCACCTTGACCGCCTTCACAGAAACGTTCGCAATCAGCTGAATGATATCTATACCCTGAAATGCAAAGGAATCGCTGTTATTACCACAGACGGGCTGAATTCTATGGATGAGGATTGTATGTCAAAGATCCTTGATGAAGCCGCCTCTGCTGAAAAATACTCCCGAAGATTAAGCAAGGAAACAATGAAGGGGCTTCGGGTCAACGCAGAACAAATGCTTCATAACGGCGGACTTCCGCCATACGGGTATACAGTTGGTTCGGATAAGAAGCTCTATATTGATGAAGCAAAGGCACCGGCAGTCCGAAAGATGTTCGAGATGTATGCAGCTGGCATGAGTTACAAGCAGATTGCTCAATGGCTCGATGACAACGGTTTCACAACTGTAAAGGGCGGTAATTTTAAAAGCACCTCCATTAAAACGATTTTGGAGAATGAAAAGTACTGCGGCACATACTTCTGGAACAAACGGGCATCCAAAGATTTCCGTGGGATGCGGAACAGCCATCAGCAAAAAGAGGACTACTATCAGGTGCACGGTGCAATAGAGCCGATCGTAAGCGAAGAGTTGTTTGACAAGGTGCAGGAGCGGCTCCATGACAACAAGAACCGGATCCGCAACTACAACGGTAAGAATTATTATCCGTTTAACGGAAAGGTCTTCTGCGGAAAATGCGGCAAAAAGCTCAGCGGTCATGTACAGTACAGCAGGACCAGCAAAAACAATGCCCCTGTCAAACAGTACCGGTTCAGCTGCAGCTGCCCTGCTGTAAAGACTGTAAACGAAAAGTATCTGGACGATATGGTCATCAACGGACTCCGGGCATGTATCTTCTCTCCCGAGAATTATGAGGAGCTTGTCGATAAGCTCAACGCATACGGCAAGATACAAGAACGTGTGATCGACCTGCAGATAGAAGTACTGCGGAGTGATAAGGAAAATGCAGAAAAACGGTGCAGCAATCTGATGGATATCGCTGAGAACGGAGATGGTACAAAATCCATCATCGACAAGATCAAAAGACTGGATAAGCGGATAGCAAAGATCGACCGTCGGATCAGCGACTATGAGGCTGCCAAAAAGGTGTTTACAGCGGAGGACATTGACCGGATCCGTGACAGATTTACAGAATATGTTATGGAAAACCGAAACGAGAACGTACTCGGCTTTCTGGAAGATACGGTCGATCGGATAGAGGTCGATGATACAGTTCGTGTACATCTCAAGAAAAACATTTGTGTGGATCGGGAAACCAAGAAGGGTTTCCGCCAGGAAAGGAGCATAAAAAAATGAAACAGATCACCATAGATATTGAAACGGCATCTGACGAGAATATCAAGGACTGCGGTGTATACCGTTATGCAGAGTCGGAGTATTTCGACTTGCTGCTAGTCTCTTACGCTGTGGACAATGGTCCGGTAGCAACCTGTGACATTGCCAACGGTGAAACATTGCCGGACGATGTTCGGAATGCACTCACAGACAAGACTGTCATCAAAAAGGCGTTCCATGTCAATTTCGAACGCATCTGCCTCTCTGTATACCTACGCAGAAAGTATCCGGAGATGCTTGATTTTGAGGATTCCACAGGCAGCTATCTGGATCCGGTATCATGGCAGTGTGACATGATACACTGCCGTTACCTCGGTATGCTGTCCTCACTGGACGACATGGGAAGACTTCTCCGGTTAAAAGAAAAGAAGATGGCAGAGGGCAAGGAGCTGATCCGGTTCTTCTGCACACTGCACCAGGAAGCGGATGGAAGTATTTTATTTCATGATAAATCGGATGCTCCTAAGAAGTGGGAAAAATTCAAGGCATACAACCGGCGTGATGTGGAAGTGGAACTGAAAATACAGCGGTATCTCTCCGAATTTCCGGTACCGGAATTTGTTTGGGAGGAGTTCTACATCGATCAGGAGATCAATGACCGGGGCATTCTGGTGGATACATCGTTTGCGAAAAAAGCAGTTGAACTGGACGGACAGGTAAAGAAAGCGCTTCTGCCGAAGCTCAAGGAGCTTACCGGACTGGACAATCCCAACTCTCCGGTGCAAATGAAGGAATGGCTGATGTGCAGGGGCATTGAAACGGATACGCTGGACAAAAAGTTCATGCAGAAAATTTCCGGATCAGCTCCGGAGGAAGTACAGGAAGTGCTTCGCCTATATCAGCAGCTTTCTAAGTCTTCCGTTCAGAAATATACCACGATGCTTCGTGTCGTTTGTGCAGATGGTCGTGCAAGAGGAATGTTCAGCTTCTATGGTGCCAACCGCACCGGCAGATTTGCAGGACGGCTGATCCAGCTGCAGAACCTGCCGCAGAATCATCTGGACGACTTAGCAGAGCTAAAGGAACAGATCAGGACCGGTGTATTTGATACCATAAAGGAAAATTATGATGACGTTCCGGATGTGCTTTCCCAGCTCATCCGCACAGCATTCATTCCGCCGGAAGGAAAGAAATACGTGGTCGCAGACTTCTCCGCCATAGAAGCACGAGTTCTTGCATGGCTGGCAGATGAAAAGTGGCGAATGCAGGCGTTTGCCAACGGTGAGGACATCTACTGTGCATCGGCATCAAAAATGTTCGGCGTCCCAGTGGAGAAAAACGGTACAAACGGACATCTGCGGCAGAAGGGAAAAATAGCAGAGTTAGCTTGTGGTTACGGCGGTTCCATTGGTGCGATCAAGGCAATGGGCGGCACGGAATTAAAGCTTTCTGACGATGATCTGTTCAAACTGGTAGACGATTGGAGAAGCTCTTCTCCCAACATTGTAAAGTTCTGGGGTGATGTACAGCGTGCAGCAGAAAAGGTCATCACAGACCAGTGCGGCATGACCTGCGGCAAGTTACGTTTCTCATATGAGTCCGGTATCTTCTTTATCGAATTGCCCTCCAGACGCCGGCTTGCTTACGTAAGACCAAAGGTTGAGAAAGATGACAACGGCAAGAATATCATCACTTACGAGGGCATAGACAACAACCACAAGTGGAACCGGTTAAAGACCTACGGAGCAAAGCTTGCGGAGAACATCACACAGGGTGTGGCAAGAGACCTGCTCCTATATGCGATGCAGAACATGCAGGACATGGAGATCGTCGGTCATGTGCATGATGAAGTTATCATAGAATGCGCGCCGGATGTTTCTGTGGAACAGGTGTGTGAGTTGATGGGACAAACGCCGGAATGGGCAGAAGGTCTGCTTTTACGTGCAGATGGATACGAGTGTGCGTTTTATATGAAGCAGTGAAATAAAGACTGCTCTACAACGGAAAAGCCTTGCAGAAATGCAGGGCTTTTCTTGTATTGTAAGAATAGTTACAATGTTGATACTTGCGTCTTGTTAAATTGCATATATTCTTCTTCTTTTTTAGAAAAATATTATATAAGACGTTGACAACGGCTGAGACTTGTGATATAATTATATTATAAGATATTATAATTGTGTTTAGTTAAATGAAAAAGAGCTAACTGTGCTTAGAATGTGATCTGCAAGCACATTAGAAAGGATGGTGAAGTACTGATAATTTAGTCTTTTATTGTTAAAACTCAAAAACAATTATGGAAAGGAATGATAAATATGCGTTTGAAAAAGGTTTTATCTTTAGTGACGGCTATTTCCACAATGCTTGTTACAAGCAGTTATCAGATTGCTTTTGCAGAGTCGGATTTCACTGAAATTCCAGATGTCACTCCTGAGTCTAAAATTTCAGAAGAATTAAAAGAACAGATGGAAACAAAATCAAATACAAGGTCGGAAAGGGTATACCCGGTTGTTGTTTGGCATGATAATGTTTCTGATTCTGAGGTCGAAAATGAAATTAGCAATGAAGTGGGATATGACATCTCAGATCTCGAAGTGACCTATCAAGTTCCTTCAAATGACTTGCTTGACGAATTGCAACAAGCTGCAAATGATATCTCCAGTGAAAAATTGGAAATACTCATGCAAGATTATATGCAACTGACAGAAGAATCTCGCCAAGCTGAAAAAGAAAAAACTGACGAATACCAGTCTGCAAGATTAGATGTCATAGAAGACATGATTAAAACCAACACGCAGAACACTCTTGAAGAACTCAACATCTCAGATGAAAATGTAGTTTTTGCTAGTCGGTACGCACCTATGTCAATCTGTCTTTTGACACAGGAAGAAATTGTTGCAGCTTCTGAAAATGATAATGTAGATGAACTTACCTTATATAAGCCAGTAGAATCTGAAGAATGTGCAATTGATTTAGGGACAACTACCAATACAATGGGGATAGATAGAATAAACAACGATTTATCGTTGACTGGCAAAAATGTGTCAATTGGTATATATGAAACAGGCACTGTTTCATCTGCGTATTATTCCGCATTTGGTGTAAGAAATTCTCAGGTTACCATTGTAGGGTCTCCTTATAGTTCGGGAAGTCATTCAACTTATTGTGCTGGAATTGCTGCGGGAAGTAATGGTGTAGCTCCAGATGCAAATATTTATTCGGCATCATGTGAATATGATTGGCAAAAATTTAATTGGAATGAGTACGATAAAGCTGCTTTGTCTTCTCTGGAAGAATTAATTGATCGAGGAGTTGATGTAATTAGCATCAGTTGGGGGGCGTCTAATTCGAAAGCAGGTTATGATAACTGGGCAAAATACATTGATTATTTGATTGCGAATTCTGGAACTACCATTGTATGTGCAACTGGTAATACGTATTCTGATTATATTATGAGTCCATCATCTGCTTACAATTGTATAGCTGTAAATGGATTTATAGATAACTATAATGGCACATCTTCCAATATATTGAATGATTATTCGTATAATAATGGGGATGGTTGCTTAAAGCCAGATGTTGTTGGACCTTCTTTAAATAATGGAACAAGTACGGCTACTCCATATATTGCTGGCATGATTGCACTAATGTATCAATATAAACCAAGTCTAGCGGCTTTTCCAGAATTAACGAAAGCTATCTTGATTGGTTCCTGTCATCAGAAATGTCAAAAAATCTTGTTAAATGGAGAATTGTCAGATCACTTAGAAGCGATGACAAGTGGACTTACCAATTATCAGGGGGCTGGCATCCCCAATTTATATCGAATGATTAGCATTGTTTCGCAGCATTGTTATGGAAATGGTTCTTTGAGTGCGAATAATGGTTATGAGCGAGACGTGCATTTTGTTCAGCCAAGTAATAATTCGTCCTACATTAATGTTTCTATGGCATATTTGCAAACGAATGTACCTACCGATACCGCCTCAGGTGTAAAAGATGATTGTGACTTGGAACTAAAAAATAACAGTATCACCTCCAGATCTAGTAAAGCAACAAGTTCAACTGAGATGATATACAAAAAAATGTCCTCTGACTCGGATTACACAATGAAAATATACAAATATTCCGGAAAATCTACTAAAATAAAGTATGCCTATGCGTGGTCTACAGATACTGATATTTATTATCCTAGCACTGAAATGGATGGAATGTATTTGCTGCAAAATTACAATAGTAATATGTATCTTTCTTTAAACACTTCTAATTCTAAAGCATATCAAGATTCCTTTGATAATGCAGTAAATTCAAAATGGATTTTAAGCGTTTCCTCGGCTACTAGTGGAACGTACTGGGCGAAAAATGCATCAACAAGTGGCAGAGGGATTGGGGTTGGAAGTGCAATAAGCAACAATAATTATTATGCATTGGATGATTCGACATCTGCAACTTCACCTATTACTTTGCAGTTTAATAAGGATTCTGGTACTTATACATTGAAACGTATAGTAAACGGTGCGACCTATGCACTTGGAATTTCCAACAATTCTACTGCATCTGGAGCATATGCAAATTGGCAGCCTTATAGTGCGAATAATAAATCACAAAAATGGTATTTGGAAACAATAAATACAAGGCCTGGTGATATAAATTTAGATGGAAACATTAACAATACTGATGTTACACTTTTAAATAAGTACCTTTCAGGGTCTGTGTCGCTTTCGGGAAATATGCAAAAATATATGGCAGATGTTAATAGAGATGGTGAAATTAACAGCCTTGACGCAGTATTGTTACAGCAAATATTGCTTGAAATCTAAGGGGGGATTTTTATGCTGAAAATCAAGAAGATGCTGACAGTATTGACAGGAATTACAGTGGCTCTGACATGCACTGCAGTGCCGACTGTTGTATCCGCAGAGGAAATGCCGGAAACAACAGTTGTGAATAACGATGTTTCTGTAGCATCAGTCGTGCTAGTATACCAGGCAATGTCCCGGGCAGACTATTTGGAAATGTACAACGACTGTTACGATACGGCAAAAACCGAAGCATCGGAAAATACAGACGGGTCGAGTGCTGCCTTCGAAGAAATATTCGAGAAAATGCTGGCAGATCGCATCGAAACATATGCACTGCAAGCACTGGCAGATTTGAACTTGGAAAAAGAGAATTGTACGTTTGACTCTGTCTATCCGGTTGTGCAGTGCAGTTTGACAGAGGAACAGCTCCAGGCGGCAGAAAGTATGGCATCTGTAGCAAAGGTGCTCCCTTTGGATGTGTGGACAACGCCGGAAGATGCCGGTGTCCAGCCTTTCGATTACGTTGCACAAAGTGATCCCTCTTCCGTTATTTCAGATAAGTTGATGGCTCAGATCAATGCCGAAAAACAAGCAATTGAAGTGACAATGCTTTACAAGGATATTGACCTTTCCGATATCATTGAAGAAGTTCGTCAAAAGGGAGAGGCATATGAGGGCTCTTTGGATCCAGATGTTTACACCTCGGATGAAATCAACGAAATGACTGGTTCCTACAAGGAAAAGCTGAATGCAGAGTTGGTGGCTGCCGCTACAGCTGCACGGCAAAAAGAAATTTGTGATTCTCTGGGAATCGCAGTGGAGGATGTTACTTTTGTTGGAATCACCAGAATGATATGCACATTAACGCCGGAACAAATCTATAAGGCGGCAGAAAGCGATTGGCTCTACAAAGGTATCACACTGCGAGAGGAATTCGTTTCCTCGGACGACCTTGGGCTTGTCACAACAGCACCGGCAGATGAAATCACAACAACGGAAACCTCTGCTGTGACTACTGCTTCTTCCACCGAAAAGCCAACTGTAGTCACAACAGAAACTTGCCCTGCAGAGGAATTGGTTACAACTACGGAAACAACTGTTACGATCACCACAACCACCACAGCAGAAACGTCTGCAACAGAAATCATCACAACCACAACGGAGACAGCAGTTCCTTCTGGTAATATTGAATTTCAGGTGGTCAGCGGACATGGCTGGGATACAGATTATCGCAATGAGTCTCCTGCAGTCTATCGGGATGCAGAAAATTTGCCGCAGTCTTTTATCAGCGATGAGGACTACACAAAATATGATACAGCATTTTTCAAGGATCACGCACTCATTTATCTGAAACTTGCGGAACCCAGTGGTTCCATTACAGAAACTGTGAAATCTGTGACAGTGGATGAAAGCGGCACATGGCACATTACAGTGGAAAGCCGCATTCCAGATAATCAGACAGCGGATATGATGGCATGGGCGCATTATATTGCAGTTCCCAGCACATTACCAGACGATGTGAAAATTGTTGTAGACCGTGTAAAAACAGATGCAGACGGCAATCAACTTCCTCAGACAGGATACTCCAATTTCTACAAAACAATAGTAGAATTGGCAGCACTGATGGTAGCCGGCGGCGTGACACTTGTTGTCAAATCCAAAAAAGAAAGCAAATAATCAAAAATTGTAAGCGTGCCATTTGCAAAAACGGCACGCTTACTTGTCGTGAGGATTACTATGAGGAAAAAGATAGTCAGGATCACCGGAATCATTATGATTCTTTTGGGTGCAGCGGTATTGGCTTTGTTTGCATACAAAAAAATAAGCAGAGAGTTATATCTCAGAAAATTGTTGGACGAGAATATTGTGTTTGAAATACCACGCTTGAACATCCGGGTTCCGGTTCTGGAAGGTACGGATTCCAAGGCACTCCAAGTATCTGCTGGGCATTTTCCAGGCACCGGTGGTCTCGGTGAGGGTAACTATTGCATAGCAGGGCATAACAGTACCATATATGCGGAGATATTCAACGATCTCGATCAAATCCAGATCGGCGATGAAATGTATTTGATCGACAACGACGAAAACCGTACTCGGTATACTTACATCGTGGCAGAATACCAGATCGTTGATCCTTCTTCTGTTGAGGTGCTGGAGGATTACGGGGATGATCGTCTGACAGTCATATCCTGTACAGATGACGGAGAGTATCGACAAGTGGTTACTGGTATGCTGGAATGATAAACTTGCAAATGGAATTTACTGAAAACTGCACTGCCTTGATGCCCGATTGCATCGAGCAATGCTGGCATACACTCCACAACGGGAAAGCCTTGCAGAAATGCAGGGCTTTTCTTGTATCTTTGAGTAAAATATGATATACTATTAGTAAGAAAATCAGAAGGAATAGAGGTGTCATGATGGCAGCGTACATTTGCATTGATCTGAAAAGTTTTTACGCATCTGTGGAGTGCGTGGAACGAGGACTTGACCCGCTGAATACCAATCTGGTAGTAGCAGATGCCGGTCGAACGGAAAAGACGATCTGCCTTGCGGTCACGCCTGCATTAAAGCAGTATGGCATTCCGGGCAGAGCGAGACTGTTCGAGGTGATTGAAACCGTGAGACGAGTCAATGCACAGCGTCTGCAAAAGCTGTCAAATCACGAATTTACGGGAAAATCCTGTCTTGCTTCGGAACTTGGTCAGAATCCGTCTTTACAGTTGGATTTCGTCATTGCACCGCCGCAGATGGCACACTATATGGAGATCAGTACAAAGATCTATGAGATCTACTTGCGGTACATTGCACCGGAAGATATTCATGTGTATTCCATTGATGAGGTCTTTATCGATGCAACAGGTTACTTGAAAACCTATCACTGCACACCGCAGGAACTGGCGAGAAAAATGATCTGGGAAGTACTGCAAGAGACAGGCATTACAGCGACTGCCGGCATTGGAACCAATCTGTACCTTGCTAAGATCGCCATGGATATTGTCGCAAAGAAAATTCCTGCGGATGAGAATGGTGTAAGAATCGCTGAACTAGACGAAATGTCCTATCGGGAAAAGCTGTGGAGTCATACCCCACTGACTGACTTCTGGAGAATTGGCAGCGGCTATGCCAGGCGATTGGAAAAGATGCAGATCTTTACCATGGGTGATCTGGCACGCTTTTCAGAGCATGGAGAAGATCTGCTGTTCCGGATGTTTGGCGTGGCTGCGGAACTGCTGATCGACCATGCCTGGGGGTATGAATCTTGTACCATGCAGGCAATCAAAAGCTATCAGCCCAAAGGGCATAGCATCAGTCAGGGGCAGGTGCTTCCTTGTCCCTACGACTTTGAGAAAGGTCGGTTGATCGTTCGAGAAATGACCGAGCTGCTGGTGTTAGATCTGGTGCGAAAGAAAATGGTTGCAGATCAGATCGTTTTGATGGTGGGATACGATCACACCGGAATCCCGGAAACCTACCGGGGTGAACTGAAAAAAGACCGCTACGGCAAGAAAATTCCCAAAGCCGCACACGGTTCGGTGAACCTCGGAAAGCAGACTTCTTCTACCAAACGCATTATGGAAAAAGTACTTTCTCTCTACGACCAGATCGTTGATCCGGAATTGCAGGTGCGGAGAATGAGCATCACGGCGAATCATGTAATTCCAGAGGGCGAAGTGCAGGATGAAGTGATGCAGTACAGTCTGTTTGATGATGTGGAGGCACAGGAACAAAAGCGAAAACAGGAGCAAGAGTCCTTGAAGAAAGAGCACCAGTTGCAGGAAGCGATCCTAAGTATCAAGGATCGCTATGGAAAAAATGCGATCTTAAAAGGCATGAACTTTCGGGAAGGTGCAACGACCATGGAACGAAATGAACAGGTTGGAGGGCATAAGGCATGAGAAACTATGAGGATATCCAGAACCATAAACGCTATCAGCTAAAACATCATACGCCCATGTCCTTGGAAAGCCGTGCAGCACAGTTTGCTCCGTTTGCGGCACTGGTCGGCTATGACGAAGAGATCGGAGAAGCTGCCAGATCGACCGACGGCAGAGAAGAACTATCGGAAGATGCTATCGATGCATTGAATCAGGCATTTCAGAAACTGCTGGAGCATGAGGAAGAACGTCCGCTGGTAACAGTAACATACTTTCAGCTGGATGCCAAAAAGGACGGCGGCAGGTATATGACTTATACTGGGAATTTCCGATTCTATGATGCGGAGAAGCGAGTGATGAAGTTTGTAGATGGGATGGTGATTGGCGTGGGGCAGGTGTGCCGGATTGAAATGAAATAAGCTATCTCTAAATAGTTGATTTTTTCGATAAAAATATGCACATATCACTTGAATTTTTCGACATATTGTGGTATAATAACTTTGAATAAAACATTGTAGCAAGAAAGTTACAGATAAAGACATGAAAACAGATTGGAAGGTCAATAATGGCAGAAAAAACAAACGCTAACATTGGATTTGAAAAACAAATATGGGATGCTGCTTGTGTGTTATGGGGACACATTCCTGCGGCAGAATATCGAATTCCCTTTTGGAACACCGATGAATGTTGCAATTGCTCAGCATTACGGGATGGATACATACTATCTTGATTTTACAGATGATGTCAAAGTTGTATTGTTCTTTGTGAGCTGCAAGCATACAAAAGAAAATGTTTATGAGCCAATAACAGAAGCTGATTTGAGTTATATTGGGTGATACGGAGTTTTGTATTCTAAATCTATAGGGATGTTCGATGAAATTGAACCAATCGGTTCACAACCATTTTGTAGGTGTAATAGACAAAGAGGGTACTATCTTAATACGCACGGAGGCTCCTGTTGCTGGGATTACAGGATTAGCGAAAACAGTGGATTTTCAAAAATGTATTTTGAAAGGACTCCAGAATTAAGTGAACGTCTATGTGAGGAGTTTGAGCATGGGTGCAAATTATTTCCTGATGATGACTTATCTTCATTTAGTAGTGTCATTGAAAAAATACAAAACACTAAAGAGATACCAGAAGGGCTATTTTTAGTGACGTATGACCAGTTTTCTAATGAGCTGTTGTGTAGAATTGAACAAGGAAGTATCGCCGCAAGCTTATATGATAAGCTTGCGGATAGGGAAACAATTCGTTCTATGATACAAAGTTGGGGATATAGGATTACACGACAATTAGTATTGCATCTTTCGGAAGAAGAACATGTGTTGATTGACAAGATGAATAAAGATTGGAATCCCGAACTATTTGCAAATAGAGAAGGAATAGTACCTTCTCCATTTTGGATTTTGAAATAGTCTGTTTGGCATGAATGAATTTCCTCACCGTCTTTATACTTCTCATTGCTGAGGATACTTTTGACGGTGGAGATGTTCCGTTTTTTGCCGCTGGGTGTCAAGATGCTGTTCTTCGTAAGTATGTCAGCGATACCGTGCAGATGAATATTTTTATGATAAGCTTCAAAACACAATTTTTTAGTGAAAAACATAGATTTTATGCTGTTAAGCAACTGACTAATTGTGCAAATCGTGGTATAATATAAGCGTTTATATTTTGATGCAATCAAATTTTGAAAGAGGTACGTATATATGGCTAAAACAACAAAAAAGAACGTTCAAGTTCCACTTGAAACGGTCCTTTGGAACTGCCGTGTGGCTCTGCGTGGCATTGGCAGCACTGAAAAAAACAGAGATGCCGTCATAGGCTTGGTGTTCTTGAAATTTGCAGGAGATAAGTTTGAAAAGCGTCGTGCTAAACTGATTGAGCAATACGGTGAGATACCTGCATTTCTTGAAAAGGTATCGTTCTATAATGCTGTTAATGTGTTTTACCTGAAAGAAACTGCCCGTTGGTCTTATATCGTCAAGAATGCTTCTGCTAATGATATTGCAGTTATCATAGATCAGGCTATGGCTGACATTGAGGACAGCAACCCTCCGCTGAAAGGTGCGCTGCCGTTGAACCTCTTTGCTACGCTCGGTGCGGACAAGTCAAAAATCAAAGACCTTATCGACAATGTTAATCAGATCACTGAGGAGCGTTTTCAGGAGGAAGACCTTATCGGCAGAGTTTATGAATACTTCCTGCAAGTGTACGCTGCTTCGGGTACTAAGGAGGACGGTGAATTCTATACACCTGCCTGCGTTGTTAAGTTGATCGCTGAGATGATTGAGCCTTACAGCGGCGTTGTATATGACCCCTGCTGCGGTTCAGGTGGTATGTTCGTGCAGTCGTTGAAATTCGTTGACCGTCATAACGGCAACAGGCAGAAAGTATCTATCATCGGTCAGGAGAGCAATCCTGACACTTGGCGACTCTGTAAGATGAACCTCGCTATTCGTGGTATTGCCCATAACCTCGGTGATACAAACGCTTCAACATTCACAAATGACCTGCACAAGGACAAGACCGTTGACTACATAATGGCGAACCCTCCCTTTAACCTCAAAGGCTGGAGAGCCGAAGATGCTCTGACGGACGATCCTCGCTTTATGAGAGCGGGTTATTCTGTTATGCCGCCTGTGGCTAATGCTAACTATGCGTGGATACTGCATATGCTTTCAAAGCTCGATGTCAACCACGGTGTTGCAGGTTTTCTGCTTGCGAATGGTGCGCTTAACGCAAGTGACGCTGAGGGTACGCTTCGCAAGGAAATATTGGAGCGTGACCGTGTTGAAGCTATCATTGTTTTGCCCCGTGATATGTTCTATACGACTGATATTTCCGTAACGCTATGGATAGTGAATATGAATAAGAAAGCAGGCACAGTAAACGGCAGGCAGCTTCGTGACCGCACACATGAAGTGCTGTTTATGGACTTGCGCCGTTGGGACGAGAATATAGAGGAAATTGTTATCGACAAGGGCAAAAAGAAGAAAAAGACCGTTCTGTCTGATGTACAGATAGCAAAGATAAAGGAAGTTTACAGCAATTGGCAGAACGCTGATACAAGTCTGTATTCCGATGTGCCTGAGTTCTGCCGTTCGGTAAAGCTCTATGATAGTGACCTTACGGAAGAAGAAAGGCAGGCTAAAGTTCCTACTATCGAATCGAAAGGCTATTCTCTCGCACCGAGTAAGTACATTGAGTTTATTGACCATGACTTAGAGATAGACTACAAAGCGGAAATGGCTCGTATTCAGGCTGAAATGCGTGATATTATCTCTGCGGAGAAAAAGTCCCAGACAATGCTTGAAGCTGCTTTCAGGGGGATTGGTTATGGCATTGACTAAACTTGGAAGGTATATAGAGCTATTAGATTTGCGAAATTCTGATAACACATATGCTGCCGATGCTGTAGTCGGCTTATCTACACAAAAAACAACAATAAAAACTAAAGCTGATTTATCGGGAGTTAGCCTAACTTCATATAAATTGTTTCCTCCTAAATCTTTTGCTTATGTTCCCGATACTTCTCGCCGTGGTGATAAGGTTTCTTTGGCATACAATAATAGCAATGAAACCTATCTGGTATCATCAATTTCTGTTGTTTTCAAAGTAGCTGATATTCAGTTCTTACTTCCAGACTATCTGTATATGTATTTCAACCGCCCTGAATTTGACCGTTATGCTCGTTTTAATTCTTGGGGCAGTGCGAGAGAAACGTTCTCTTGGGAAGAAATGCGCGATATAGATATTGACCTTCCGTCTATTACTGTTCAGCAGAAGTATGTGGATATTTACAACTCAATGCTCGCTAATCAGCGGTGCTATGAGCGTGGGTTGGAGGATTTGAAGCTGACAATAGATGCATTACTGGAGCGTTTTAAGAAAGGAACAAAAAGGATTCCTCTCGGAGAGCTTATAGTTGAATCAGATGAACGTAATAAAGATGATGCAATACAATCTGTTAATGGAGTCAATAAGGATAAACTTTTTATGCCATCCGTTGCAAATGGTGCTGACCTTACAAAGTATAAACTTGTCCGAAAGAATCAGTTTTCCTGCAACTTAATGCACGTTGGCAGAGATGTAGCTGTTCCTGTTGCGTTAAACTCACATGATGAACCTATTATTGTTTCTCCTGCCTACATAGTATTCAATGTGAAAAATGATTCAATAATTCCTGAGTTTTTACTTATGTGGCTTTCAAGAACAGAAACCGATAGATATGCTTGGTTTATGTGCGATACAAATGTAAGAAGCGGAATGGAGAAGAAGCGTTTCTTTGAAATTGATATACCTGTTCCGTCAATACAAGAACAGAGAGCAATTATTGAAATATATGACGCTCTATATATTCGCAGAGAAGTAAATGAACGCCTAAAAGCCCAGATAAAAGACCTTTGCCCTATTCTTGTTAAGGGGGCTGTGGAGGAAGGTGAAAGAGAATGACCTATGATGACATGAACAGCTTCATTCTCAACTATCTTAAAAACGATATAACGGGCAGAGCTATCATGCTCTCAGGCGAATGGGGTTCGGGAAAAAGTTACTATGTCAAAACTAAGCTAAAGTCCTTTCTTGAAAATAAGGATAACGACAGGCATAAATGTGTTATTGTATCGCTCTATGAGCTTTCTGATACTTCTGAAATCAGTAAAGCGATATATATGGAACTGCGCACTATCAAGAAGTCATCTTCTTCCGAAGCTGCAAACACCGCTAAGGCAGTCGGAAAAATCATAGGCAAAACTGTATTCAATGGCTTAGTGAGCAAAATCGGCTTTGATATAGGCGATATCAGTGATGATGATTTAAAGAAAGTTTATGAATCTATTGATCTTACAGATAAGCTCATTGTATTAGAGGATATAGAACGCACCCAGATAGATATTATTGAACTGCTTGGTTATATCAATAATATGTGCGAAAATGACGGCGTAAAGGTTCTGCTTGTTGCTAATGAAAGCGAACTGCTGCATTTCCATATGAAAGAAATAAAGAAGCAGGAGTATGGCAGAGAGGAAATAGAATACACAAAAGTGTATTCAGAAGATGCTCAAAAATATCTTAAAGCAAAAGAAAAATCTATATCGGACACATTGCAGTTTCATGCTGATTTTCAGGAAACGATAGACGGCATCATTGATAAGTTTGAAAATGATGACCTTAGCAGTTTCAAAGGTGCCCTTACAGTGCCAAGACGTTCTATCATAAGAAATGATATAACAAACTATCGTGAGGTTATAGTAGCTTGTCAAAAAGCTTGTGATATTTATAACTACATGAAAACACACAGCATAACTGCTGATAGTGAGTTTAAGAAATGTATTCTGATAGGGTTGGTCAACTATCTGCAAAAGTGTCTTGACGATCCTGACTTGAAATTCAAAGCTAATGCTTTGTTGGATTCGGACTTATCCGGAGATAGTATTTATCCGCTGATGCGTTTTTGTTATGATTACTACCATTCGCAGATCATATCGCAAGAGGCAATAAAAGAAACTATCTCAGAGTATAGTGATTACCTTATCTATGTTGATAAAACAGGCTATGATGATAAAGACTTGAAAGTTCTGTACACATTATATATCAATACGGAAGAAGCACTTAACATAGCTATCCAGAACATTTATAACAGATTAGATAATGTTTCTGATATAAGCCTAAAGCACTATGACCGCATTATTAACTGTCTGCTCATTCTAAAATATGATGCCCTGCTGAATAACGATAAGATAGACAAAATAATAAAGAAAATAATAAACAACCTTAAAGGCAGAGGATCAAAGTTCAATAGAGTGTATCACTTGTTTTCAAGCACGCTTGCTATACAAGATGCTGAAGGGGCAAAGAAATTTAAAGAAATTCAAGACAAGGTGTTTGAATCTCTCAACTATACACCAGATTCTATTGCAGTGCCTGACTCATTAAACTATGCAGAAATAATCAAAAAAATATCAAATGATAGCATGCGGCAGTATAACCCCAAAAGGATTATGGAGAAAATCCCACTTGATCGGATTATTAAGCATATCCCTGATTTTACAGCTGAAACACTGGACGATCTTCGACATATATTATTATCGATTGATTATAATGAATTATCTGAGGAAACATTAACTTCAATTAAGCAGTTCAAGGACGATATATCATCATTGCTCACAGAAGAAGGTATTGACTTAGATTGTATAAAGAAATTGCAAATTAGATGGATTTGTGATGCAATAAATAGAAATACAGAAGGTAATAGTGAATAAAGAAGGTGACTATATGGATTATCACTTCACAAAAGGCAAATTTACTGAGGCTGATCTTGAAAAAGCTATCATAGAGATGTGCGAACAGCAAGGTTACACCTATGTCTGTGGAGAGGATATGCACCGTAAGTATGAGGATATTCTTTTGCTTGACGATCTCCGTTCCTATCTGACCTCACGTTATAGCGGTCTGTCCGATACTGAGATGCAAAAGATCATCAACAAGCTGAGCCTTATCAATGCAACTCCGCTGTATCTTGGCAATCGTGAAGCATTTAGGCTTGTGAATGAGGGCTTTGACCTCGCTCGTGACGATATTTCACAGGTCGCACTTCATATCGACTATATCAACTACGATGAGTCGGACAAAAATATCTTCAAGGTCGTTAATCAGTATTCTATACAGGGTGAACACCTGCGCCGTCCTGATATGCTGTTGTTTATCAACGGTATTCCTGTGGCTATCTTTGAATTCAAGACAGCAATAGAGGAAGATACAACAATTTACGATGCTTGGAAACAGATCACGATCCGCTATTGCCGTGATATACCTAAGTTGATGAAATACTGCTTTTTGTCGGTGATAAGTGACGGTGCGAATACCCGGATGGGCAGTATTTTTACTCCGTATGAATATTATTACGCTTGGAATAAGGCTAATGATATAGATACCGTTGCAAACGGCATCAGCTCACTATTTACGATGATAGAGGGTGCTTTCGCAAAAGAACGTGTTGTTGCTTTGCTCCGTGATTTCGTATTCTATCCCGATGATAGCCCGAAAAATGAAGCTATCGTCTGCCGTTATCCTCAATTCTTTGGTGCCAGAAAAATGCTTGAAAACATCAAGTTGCATATGCGTCCAGACGGAGACGGCAAGGGCGGTACATATTTCGGTGCTACGGGGTGCGGAAAGACCTATACTATGCTGTTTCTCTCCCGTTTGATTACGCAACGTGATAATGAAACATTCAATAACCCTACTATTGTTATCATAGCCGACAGAGAGGACTTGGATACACAGACCTCTGAACTGTTTGTGACTGCAACAAAATATCTCCACGAGGAAGATGTTCGGAGCATTGAAACCCGTGAAGACTTGGCAAAAACGCTCGGTGACAGACCGAGTGGTGGTGTCTATGTAACAACCATTCAGAAATTTTGCGAAAATACGGGACTTTTATCCGAAAGAAGCAACATTATTTGTATCTCCGATGAAGCACATAGAACTCAGACTGGTGTTGGATCTAAGCTGAAAAAGACCGATAAGGGCGTGTTTGCTACATACGGATTTGCCCATTATCTGCGGACAAGTTTTCCGAATGCCACTTACTGCGGATTTACGGGTACTCCGATAGATGAAACAATTGCAGTATTCGGTGATGTGGTGGACAGCTATACTATGAAAGAGTCCAGCGATGACGGCATTACCGTTCGTATCGCATATGAACCTCGTCTTGCCCGTGTAATAATCTCCGATGAACAGGCAAAAGAAATTCAGAAATACTATGACCGCTGTGCAGACCAAGGCTCTACACCTGAGCAGATAGAGGAAAGTAAGAAAGCTATGACCAAAATGCGGGTTATCCTCGGTGATCCGAGCCGACTGCACAAGCTCGCTGCTGATATTGCTGACCATTACGATGCTTTGTGTGCTGAAAAGCCTGATATAGTGCAGAAAGCTATGATAGTTTGCTCTGACAGACAGATAGCTTATGACTTACTGCAAGAGATACTCGCTATCCGTGAAGATTGGGGTATTCCTCGCAAAGCTGAAAACGAAGAAGCACTTTCAAAAGAGCAGCTCGACAAGCTCCTGCCGCTGCCTAAGATCAATCTTGTGGCTACGCAAGGCAAGGACGATAACAAAGCACTTTTCGATGCCTGCGGAAATAAAGAGTATAGAAAAAAACTTGATAAGCAGTTTAAGAATACAGATTCCAATTTCACTATTGCTATCGTAGTCGATATGTGGATCACTGGCTTTGACGTTCCGTCTCTTGCGGTGATGTATATTGACAAGCCTTTACAGAAACACACCCTGATACAAACCATTTCCCGTGTAAACCGTGTGTTCGAGGGAAAAGATAAAGGTCTTGTCGTTGACTATATTGGTATTAAAGACGAAATGATGGAAGCTGTAAAGAGGTATGGTAGTCCCCAGGAGAGTCCGATTGATGAACTTAATATATCACTCGGCATATTCCGTAATCACCTGAAACTGATTGATGATCTTCTTGTAAACTTCAATGCGGAGAAGTTCTATAATGTTGAGCCATTAGAAAGGTTGAATTGTCTTAATAGCGCAGCAGAGTACATACAATCAGGCAAAGAACTTCAAACCCGATTCATGGGGCTTTCTCGCCGCCTTAAAAGTGCTTATACTATATGTTTCCCGTCTGGTGAACTTACTGATGCAGAAACAGCCAAGGCGCAGTTTTATCTTGCAATACGCTCTATCATATATAAGCAGACTAAGGGTGAGGCACCCGATGCAGAAACTATGAACCGTGTTGTTGAGGATATGGTGCGTGATGCTATCGTCTGCACCGGTGTTGAGAATATTGTAGATGAACATAAATCTGTTGATCTGTTTAGCGAGGAATTTCTTGACGAGCTGAAAAAGGTCAAAATGCCCATAACAAGGTTTAATGCTTTGCTGAAGCTACTGCGTAAAGCTATAACAGCATACGGCAGAACAAACAAAGTCAAGGCTATTGCTTTTGATGAACGGTTAAAACAGGTAGTCGATGCCTACAACGGCAGAGATAAGCTCGTGTTTACAAGTGAAGTCGTTGCTGATTTTGTTAATGACCTTTCTGACCAGCTTATACAAATCCTAAAAGATTTGCAGGAGGATAAGTCTTCTTTTGAGAAGCTCGGCATTACCTATGAGGAGAAGGCTTTCTATGATATTCTTGTCAAAGTGCGTGATGATCATGGATTCAAGTATGAAGATGAGAAATGTCTTGTTCTTGCTAAAAAAATAAAGGAGCTGGTCGATGATAAAGCACAGTTTGCTGATTGGTCAACCCGTGACGATATTAAAAACCAGCTTAATATGGATTTAACGGTACTTCTCTATCAAAATGGTTATCCGCCTGAGTGGGATGAAGAAGTATTTGAAAAGGTTATGGAACAGGCTGAAAACTTTAAGAAATATAACATATGAAAGAGACTGGCGATATAGCTTATGAAAATAGGGAAACTTCAAGAAGTGGAAATAAGGAATTTATGGCATCATGAGCAGTATGACTTCTCTGCTTGGCTTGTTAAGGACGATAATATTGCACTTCTAAACGAAAAGCTCGGCTTAACGCTCGTTGATATTAACACCGAAGCATACGTCGGAGTATACAGATGTGATATTGTAGCCGTTGATGAAACAACAGGTATCAAGGTGATTATTGAAAATCAGCTTGAAAACTCCGATCACGATCATCTTGGAAAAATCATTACATACGCTTCGGGACTTGACGCAAAAGTAATCGTATGGATTGTAAAAGAAGCAAGGGATGAACATAGAAGTGCTATTGAATGGCTGAATAACAACACTTCAAAGGATATAAACTTCTTCTTGATTGAGCTTCATGCATACAAGATTGGCGACTCCGATCCTGCACCGATGTTCCAGATAATCGAGCAGCCTAACGATTTCATAAAAGAGTCCAAAAATAATAAATCTACCGATGCTATGAATAAAAGGCAGTCTGAAAGAGTTGAGTTTTGGACTATCTTTAATGAGCATATCATCAATCGTGGAAAGCCATTCAATGTACGGAAAGCTACAACAGACCATTGGTATGATATTGCAATCGGAACCAGTGCTGCACATATCAGCGTAACTCTTGTAAACAAGGACTCCTATATCGGTATTGAACTGTATATCAATTCAAATAAAGCGTTGTTTGATAAGCTGTATGAAGAACGGGAAAAAATAGAGGAACAGCTCGGCTTCAAAATGGATTGGCGGCGACTTGATACCGTAAAGGCAAGTAGAATATTATACAGGATAAATGGCTTGAACTTTGATGACCATAGCAATTATGACTCCCTGATTGATGAAGCAATAGACAAGGTTATCAAGATGAGGTCTGTATTCAAGGACAGAGTGAAGTAATATCCCACAAACCTTAGCCTATTGAAACACACAAATCTCGTTCCACTGGATTCAAAACAGCGCTGTTTTTCGTTTTTGAACCAGAGGCAATGGCAGCCACCGCCATATTTTTCAGGAGAAACTAAAATAAAATTATGAAGATCACAAAATTCTCATCAAAAGCTATTGCAACTGTTACAATAAGAATAACCTGTTCTATTGCTTTATTTTGTATAATCGTTTTTCTCGTCTTTTGTATTTTATTTTTTAAAGGATTAATACCGATATATCCCATAATAGATAAGAATAGTGTGGATGAATTCTGTGGAGGCGATTTATGGAGTGATGTTATCAACGAATTTGAAAACGTAAAGATAGATGGCATTTCACCGTTGCACAGTCCGTCTCAGTTGATTAAGAAAGTACTTGTATACTTCGGAGAAAATCCAGATGCATTCTACATCTTTCTGAAAAAGATTTGACTACGCTTCATGCAGGAAATAATGGGGTGATTAGAAGTGCAACTGATGAGAAATTTGGAAAATATGTTATAAGAACACTTAGAGACCTTGAAGCTAAAAATTATAGATTTTCGGATGAAATGCTGTCAGTATTACTTGATGATAAAAAGTCGAATATTGTTTTTGGTATCACTTATGCATTTTTCACTGATAGTATGGAAAAAACTATAGACAAGCACGGTAGAAGTAGATACTGGAAGAAACCATTTTTCTTTAATGGGCAGCATTTCTATGTAACAAGTCAATGGTATGAATATAATCGAAAGCGCTTTGAAGCTTGGTTAGACTCACTATCGACTACTTAAAATTATATCAATAGATTTATTTACTACGCACTGCCGTGCAGCCCGATTGCATCGAGCAATGCCAGCATACACTCGCTAACGCTCCTCTGCTGACAGCCCTCATAAGAGGGCAATCATCTATATATTTATATATTTTAATATTATCTTATATCATATATAAAATAATATAAATATAATAGTTATGGAATATAAGAAAAACGAGAAAAAGCAAAAACAGCACCTTTTGTGGCAGCCAATCGATTCTGATAAAGTTTCGGTAAAACGGAGTCGTAAAAGGTGCTTTTTCTTCTGCTGGAAAAGATTGATGCGGATGCTTGACGTTGCTCTGAAAATATGCGAAATCAGATAGTGGTGACGTTCGGGACTGCCAATTTTTCATCGGAAACAAATTTGGTTTGTAAAAGCTGTAGGTTTCTGCCATGATTCTCGCATCGATTTGTGAGAAGCGAAGATTTTCTTCTCAAATCTCCAAAAACAGTAGCATTTTCGTGGGAAACGTGATAAAATAACAATGCTGCAGCAGAAGGAGAATGAATATGATTGAGATCAAACGAGTTGCTCTCTACGCCAGATTTTCCTCGGATCATCAGAGAACCGAGTCCATCGATGCACAGATCAGAGCAATGAAGGAATTCTGTGATCATAACAAGTGGAAAATCGTAGAGACTTATATAGATGAAGCATACTCAGCCACCAATGACCGCAGACCAAGCTTTCAGCGTATGATCACAGACAGCGGGAAGGGATTGTTTGACATTGTTTTAGTGCATAAACTAGATCGTTTCAGCCGTAATAGATACGATTCGGCAGTGTATAAAAACAAGCTGAAACATAACGGTGTTCGTCTTTGCAGTGTCCTGGAACGTCTTGATGATTCTCCGGAGTCCATCATTTTAGAAGCCATGTTAGAATCCATCGGAGAATACTACTCCTCCAACATCGCACGTGAAGTGATGAAAGGACTAAAGGAAAATGCTTTTCACTGCAAGCATACCGGAGGCTTGCCGCCGTTGGGATACGATGTCGGTCCAGATAAGAAACTGGTTATCAACGAACGGGAAGCCGAGGCTGTCAGGATCATCTACGATATGTATATCAACGGATACGGCAATCGTGATATTGCAGAACGTCTCAATGCTGCCGGATACGTTACGAAAAAAGGCAATCCATTTGCTCCAAATCATGCAGCTTTTTATGAGATACTGAACAATCTCAAATACACCGGAACCTATGTGTACAATCGTTCTGCTGCAAAGGATTACAACCATCTCCGAAACAGTCACCGCCATAAGCCGGAAGAAGAAATTATAAGAATCGCCAATGGCTGTCCTGCGATCATCTCACAGGAAACCTTTCAAAAGGCTGCGGAAAGAAGAAAATCTGCTTCTGCCGTAGGAAAATTGGGTGCAAAACACTTCTACCTCTGCTCTGGCATGGTTCGGTGTGGAGAATGCGGCAAGAAGATGAGCGGAGGAAAGCGGTACGGCAAATACCATTTTCATACCTACTGCTGTACAGCACACAGAAGCGACTGCTGTAACTTCAAAGAGATAGACAGTGAAAAACTGGATCACTACGTGATAGCACTTTTGGAGCAGGAGTTGTTTTGCGAGGCATCGATGAAAAAGCAGATCCGGCTTCTGAATCAGTGCATCAGCAGGCATAACCGAAAACTTCCTGCATGGAGAAAAGCACTGGACGAACAGCTGGACAAACTCAATCTGGAATACATTCAGCTGCAAAGCAGCAAGGAGAAAACAATCGAAATCTGTGAGCAGATCAATACACTGGAATCCCAGAGAATCGCTTTCGAAAGCAGTCGGAATAATTTGCAGGAATTAGAAACTGTCGGGTATGCAGACTTCTGTGGATTGATCGATTCTTTCTTTGCCCTGCAGGAAGAACCCTTTCGGTTCCGCACATTTATCAGAGATTATATCAAAAGCATTACAGTGTATCGGGAAAGCGTTGTTTTCAGTCTGGACTGCGGTTTCGGTCTGCTGGGCGGAGTTATCAGGGAAATTACAGCGAAGCGAATCGATTTCAAAACGCCTTCCCAGAGAATGTGAGATTAAAATTTTGGAGATGACAGAAAGGAGCAAAAGCCATATCGAAACGATCAAGTGGTAACAAGAAATGGAGGAATTCAAATGAAGGTATTGTTTTTAGATATAGACGGTGTTCTGAAAGAGGAAAGTTATAAAGCTGCATTTCAGGACGAATGTTTTGCACGGTTAAAGAGAATCATTGATGCAACAGATGCACAGATCATCCTGACCTCTTCCTGGAGAGTGAACTACTGGAAGTTTGTAGAGGACGGATTCCAGACGGAGAACGAAGATGTTCTGAGGCTCCATGAATACTTTGAAAAGTATGGTCTGAAAGTATCCGGACGAACGGATCTCACAAGACGCTCAGGACCTGACAGCCGCCCGAGTGAGATCAGAAACTGGTTGGCAGACAAGCCGGATGTCGATACTTTCTGCATCTTGGATGACGACGATTTTTACCGTTGGAAGTGGCTGTCACAGTTTTTGGTGGTTACGAGAGTCAAAACGATTGACGAAGACAGATACAGCAGCTGGAAACGCACACTGTCTGATGCGGATGTAGAAAGAGCAATCAGAATTCTGAATACAGACAACAAGGCGTTGGTTGAGGAGCAGTTCACTCCGTAAGTAGCTGCGTTTTCAATCTCTATGCAGCTGTTTGAAAGAAAAAGTAGAAAGGAGCGGCGTTATAATCTATGAAAAAGCTTGATAACTATTCCAGCTGCCTTGATGTGCTTCGGCGTGCCGATTTTGAAATTGCAGAGGAAAATGAGATTTACAGAACAGGGATCATCTGGCAGTTCAATCTTACATTGGAACTGGCATGGAAAGCATTGCAGGAGATTTTGAAACTACATGGTGCAGCTGGTGCAGAAACAGGTTCTCCAAGGGAAATCCTGCAGCTTGGCTATAAGCTTGGTTCTTTTGAATGATTCTGCGGTTTGGATGCTTATGCTGAAAAAGCGAAATGTTTCAGTGCATCTCTACAATGAAGATGATATCGATGAAATGATTCTTCTGGTGCATGACAGCTTCATCCCGGCTTTTTCCGCTCTTGAAAAAACACTGCAGGAAAAGCTTGCAGAAGTTCGTGCGGATTGGGAGTAACATAAAAAATCCCTTAGAGATGTAACTGTATCTGGCGACCCACGAGAATAGCAAGAAAGTGGACTATGCCGCTGAGAAACTGGGGTAGTGTGCTTGGCGAGCTGGAGATAATGTACCCAGACAGACTCGACTGCTGAAGAAGCTTGACAAATTACGGTATTTATTGTACACTGTAAAAAATTGAGCGGCTGTTTTCAAGCCGCTCCACAGTATCGTTTTTTATCACTGTTGTTGAACTTACAGAGATTTTTTGCAAAGCCCATTAAAATATAATAAACTTTGCATATAATGATTCTTGGAGAGGAATCTTAAAAACTACTACTTTTATTTTATGAGGTTTTTTATTTTGGAATACTATGTAAATCCCAAAAGTCAAATTTCAACATATTTCTATCCAATTGAAAATGCACAATCAATTACAATTGGTTGGTATATTCGTTGCGGTTCACGCAACGATAGCATAGAAAAAAGAGGAATCTCATATCTTTTAGAACGATTTCTATATTCATCTGCTCCGCACTACGAATTTGAGAAAATAGGTGGAATTTTTGATGCAATTACAGATAAGGATTATACGAGATTTAGTTTGAAATTTCATCCGAAGTATTTACATAACGCATTAAATTGCTTTTTTGATTTTATTTTAAAACCTGATTGGAATCAAGAAAAATTTAATATTCAAAAGGACCTGCAATTGAGAGAAATTGAAAGAAGCGATATGCGATATGACAAAATGCTTGGATCGTTATTATGGAGTGATCATTCGCTTTCCTACCCAGTTATAGGTACTAAGAAAACTGTATTAAATTTGCGGTTGGACGATTTGACCTCACATAAAAATCGTTACTATACACAAAAAAATGTCGCCTTTTTTGCTGCGGGGAACTTTGATGAAAATGAGATAACATTAATGAATGAATTTTTATCAAATGCTGAATTTCCCTGCGGAGTTAAAGAGTCGTTTCAAGCACCTAAAATAGGAGAAAGAAAACCTGATATCAAATTCCTAAATTATGCTGATAATGAATTGGAAGTAGCATTATATTTTGATTTGAATTTTAATGTTGTTAACAGAGATTGTGTCACGTTATTAAATTCAATTCTAGGTGAAGGAGAATTATCCTGTTTATCCAGTTGCTGTTATAAAAGTAAGTGTATGTATAATGCGTACTCTTTTGTGAGTACACACATTGATTCAGCAGTACTTTGTATCAATTATCATGTAAAAGCACATGATTTTTGGACATCGCTAAATATGATAATTGAACAAATTGAACGCATAAAAAAGTGTAAAGAAGAAAGTCTTGCATACAATAAACCATTTTTTATGGATAATATGTGGTTTTGGCTCGAAGATACACGGCAATTTAATGATTATCTTGCGTGGAATACATATTTTTGTGGTTCTGAAAGCTTTACAATTAAGCAAAAAATAGAGTCTTTTAAAAATATTTCCTGCGATGAGTTAAATAAAACAGCCAATACAATTTTTAGGTTTTGTAATACCTCAGTATTAATTTGTGGTCAAACGAATAAAATTGATAAAACTGAATTGAATGATTTTTTGCGCAATAATCTAAAATAGCGGAACAGAGATTTTTTGCAAATCCCTAAGAAATTTTGTCATACCAATGCAATAGAACGATATGTTCAATAAAGCTGATACTTTTAATAATCGAAATGATCCACACCGCCGGATTTTACCCTGCATCGTTTCCGGCAGAAACAGATTCCAAGCTTTGCGATGTTTTCATACTGTTCGTCCCGCAGGCTTGCTTCGTAGTCTTTTTCCTCGATTTGCCTGAGGGCATCTTCACAGGCTTTTGTCATCTGGTTGTACTTTTCCACAACCTTAAATTCCAGAATTGCGGCATGATGCCATCTGGAACGCTGCTTTACCACCAGATCAAACCGTCCGTTGCCGGATTCCCGGTTGGAAACCACCATATAGCCGTTAAATCCGGAAACCAGTCCTGTCACAAAGCCGTGATAATAGTTCTCCTGTTCGTCAAAGCAACTGATGGTGTTGGTCAGCCAGGTGCATAGCAGATCTTCCAGTTTTTCCGCATCTGCATGAATGATAGATTCCAGAATGTCTGTCCGGCTGTCACGGTTGATATGATCGATAAACCACGAACGAATGGTGTTCTTATAGATACTTTTGATCTCCACATTGGGAATTACCATGTCATAGTAGGTTTCGTCGCCGACCGTTTCGCAGGAGATGATTTTCAGATAGCCGGTAAATAACAGAAAACTCCAGATGTAGTCCTGATTAACATCAATTGTGCCGTAGGTTACGTCCTCAAAAATCTGGGTGTGAATCGGTGTGCCGTTGATGAGTTCTTCCACCGTAGACTTGGTACGCTCGTTGGCCTCCTCGATAAGCCGCTTCACAATCCGATTGGAGCTGGTGTTCGACCAGTAAGGCTCACAGGCAACCATGTCGTTTTGCAGGTAGGAGTCAATGCAATTGAGAACACTCCACGGATTATAGATCTCTGTCAGTCCGAAACGATATCCGTCATACCATTTTGCGATTGTTTCGGCATACTGTTCCAGGGAGAAAGTTTGCAAAATCTCTTGCATTTCCGCCTGGGTAAATCCGAAATACTGGGAGAACTTGTTTTTCGTGATCGAGTAAGTTTTCAGATTGTTCAAGCCCGTGAAAATGCTCTCTCTGGACACCCGCAGACAGCCTGTCAGAACCGCAAATTCCAGCGAGGGGTTGGTTTTTAACGCAGACTCAAAGCAGCTGCGAATCAGGTTTGTCATGTCATCGTAGAACCCCTCGTGGTAGGCGTTTTCTAACGGTACATCGTACTCGTCAATGAGAATGATGACGTTCTTTTGGTATACTTTCTGCAGGCATTTTGACAGCAATTTAACTGCGGAATTATACTCTTTTGGCTCTGCAATTCTTTTCTTGATTTTTTGAAATTCCAGTTTATCTTCTTCGCTGACTGCATCTGATTGCAGAATGATTTCATGACGTTCAAATTCATCGGAAAGCAGTTTAACGTACTCAAAATAGGCTTCTTGATAAGAAGCTCGTTTCATGCTTTTCAGTGAAATGCTGATTACCGGATACTGTCCCTGATATGCCATGTACTCCGGATACGCTGCGATTTTCAAGCCGTCAAAGAGATAGGCGTTGCTTTTCTCAGTTGCCTCAAAAAATCGCTGCAGCATACTCATGTTGAGTGTTTTGCCGAATCTTCTTGGTCTGGTGAAAAGATTGACGGTTTCCTTGTTTTCCAGGAGTTCCTTTATCATCAGTGTTTTATCGACAAAGTAGTACCCGTTGTCCACCAGCCGCTTGAAATCCTCTACGCCAATTGGCAAGGGCTTGTGTTTCACGTTTCTCACCTCTGCTTGTTTCTGTAATTTTACCGGGATTCTTGTTATTGTTATTATATCATGTTCCTGCGGAAAAAGCAACTGGATTTATGGGAAATATACGGCAAGAAAAATGGTGGTTGGATAAATCGTTTATATCTGTTTGAACATTTGAAATTTTGATGGGATTATGGTATGATAAAGATATAAATAAAATAAGAGATGGAATTGGTCATGCCAGAAAATGCAACGACAAATAAAAGCAATCATGTGACATTGATTTTGCGAGAATTAAGTGATGATGAAAAGATGAAATATATCACTGAAATGCGTGAAAAAGCTCTTCACGATGAGGCAACAACAATAAATACTGCTAAAGAAAGAGGCAGAAAGGCAAGAGAAGCCGAGATAGCTGAAAAATTACATGAAAGCGGCATGACAGAAGAACAGATTAACTCCATTCTAAAGTCATGATTATCATTTCATCAACTGAGCAGAACTCTGCAAATATTCTAGTTTGATTAAAACAAACATTGTGAGGAGTAGTTTCTCCTGCTGCTCAATTTTATAATCTATCTCAAATGAAGAAATATGAAGTTTTGAAGGAGTGGCGGAGTAAATGAAGATTGAACCAATTGTTATAAACCGAATACAAACAAGGCATACATCTTTTCAAGTAGATCTTCATCTCGAAAACAACATCACTTTTTTAGGCGGCGATTCTGGAACCGGAAGGTCAACCGTGTTTTCTTTTTTGAAGGAACTATCTGCGGAAGATAAACGCATAAAGTGCTTCAATTATCTGGATTGGAATAAATCATATAAGAGTTCTATAAAACGCTCCAAAGGAAAGCTGATTATCATTGACAACGCTGATATCCTCTTAGATGATGCAATGCGGAGTTACATTGCTCTTGACGGAAACAACCAATATATCATTATCGGAAGAAATCCTACTGGATTGCTTTTAAACGTAGATGAAGTCTACGAACTACAGAACGAGAATGTCGATGGTATAACATTGTTTACCTTAAAAAAGAGTTTTTAATCTGGTTTGAAAAATACTCTGCTGCTTGACATTCCTCGGACGACATGCTATAATATAAAGGATAAAAATCGAACGAAAGTGGAGTATGAAGAATTCATCTACAACAATTTTTTAAAGATCTTGATAGCGAAAAACCACGCATCTGCGTGGTGTCGCACTTCCGAAATCTTGAAAATACGCAAAAAAAGATAGTCACGCATCGCCTCCACCATACCTGCACCCTTATTTTGATACAAAATAAGGGTGCATTTTCATTGTCAAAAAGCCTGAAAACTTCGTTGTTTTCAGGCTTTTATCGTTTTCTTATGTAAGATTTTCGGTGAAAAATACGCTTTGATTTCACACTTTGGGGCGTTTTGAGAAAAGTAATCGTTTTCTTGTGGGCAAAAAATGCACCCTCCCAAAGTAAAAATGCACCCTTTTTCAGTTATCGTTTTCCAGTATGCACCCACCTATCGTTTTCTTGTGAAAAGCAAAAAAAGCACCCACTACAGCTTAATGCCATAGTGGGTTTCTTGCTTTATGCTTCAATCTCCGTTCCGTCAACAAATTGGAAAACCATTCTGCCATCATGGAATACGGTTACTTTCTCGATGGTCGTTCGCCAGATACCGTCATCAAAATAGTCGATGGGTTCGTTGGTTTTCTCAAGAGTTCTCAGAAATGATGCCATTGATTCAATTCTACTCTGGTGCTCAATACGTTTCTGCTGCATTTTTTGGAGCAATCCTTTCTTTCTCTCGTATTGTCCTGTCAGCTCATCGTAGCGAAGGTTGTAAGAATCCTGATTTTGTACGGATTCCGCATTTTTCTGAATATGCTCACGAATCAGAATGCCAATGTCGTTCAATTCCATGGTCAGCATTTCTATTTTAGTATCCAGAGCAGAAGTATCGGACAAATCCTCCAACAGCATCCTGCAAGTTTCCAGCACCATTTCTCTGTTCTGAAAAAATGCAGCAAAGGCGGAGATAAACCGTATTTTAATTTCATCCTCATAAAGATGCGGCGTGGAACAGAAATGCTCTCCCTTGAATTTGTTGTTGCATTGCCAAATTACACGGCGGTATTTACTGGTTGAGTGCCAGACCTTTGAACCGAAAAAGTGTCCGCAGTCGCCGCAGACCAGTTTTGCAGAAAACATCGTACTGCCGCTGTATTTTCTGCCAAGTTTCTTGCGTCTTGTAAATTCAGCCTGCACTTCTTCAAAATCTTCCGGAGAAATTATTGGTTCGTGAGATTCCTCTATGTAATACTGCGGAACTTCTCCTTCATTGATTTTGGTCTTTTTGGTTAAGAAATCCGTTGTAAATTTCTTTTGCAGAAGTGCACTGCCCTTGTATTTTTCATTTGTCAGAATGCTTTCAATGGTGGACTGCCGCCAGTTTTCCTTGCCTGCCGGAGTTGGAATATGGCGTTCTGTCAAAATTTTTGCAATGGCGTAAGATGTCTGACCGTTCATGTAGCTTCTGTAGATAAAGCGGACAATTTCAGCTTCTTCCGGTACAATTTCCGGCAAGCCGTCCTCTCCCTTTTTGTAGCCAAGAAAATGGCTGTATGGCAGACAGACTTTACCGTCTGCAAAGCGTTTTCTCTGTCCCCATGTAACGTTTTCGGAAATGGAGCGTGATTCTTCCTGTGCAAGGCTTGACATTATCGTAATGAGCAATTCCCCTTTAGAGTCCAGCGTATAAATACCTTCTTTTTCAAAGTAAACCTCAATTCCTTTTTCTTTCAGTTTACGTACAGTAGTAAGAGAATCCACGGTATTTCGTGCAAAACGGCTCACACTCTTTGTTATGATAAGGTCGATTTTTCCGGCAAGTGCATCTTCCACCATTTGATTGAAACCCTCACGATGCCGTGTGTTTGTCGCACTTATGCCTGCGTCTGTATAGACCTTGACAAACTCCCAGTCATCACGACTTTGAATGTAATTTGTGTAATAATCAACCTGTGCCTCGTAGGAAGTAATCTGTTCCTCATAATCCGTTGAAACACGGGCGTAACCTGCTACTTTTCGTTTTGTTCTCGTATCCATTGCCGTTCGTGTCTGCGGATTAATGGTCTGCGGAATCATTGTGATTTTTCGTGCCATTGTAAACTCCTTTCCTTTGCTTTTTGTTTCATTTCTTCCGTCCAGCTTTCAGAACGTGACGGATTTTCCCAATGTTTCTGAACCTGTTTACCATTATAAAAGATAAAAATCAGTTCGTTTGGTTCGGGAACAATAATTTGCCGAATATATTTCAGAACTGCGTCGTCGTCATACTTCTCCAACCTTAAAACCTCGCAAAGAACGGATTGCAGAATGTTTTCAGGTATCTGCTTTGCAGCAGGACAGTATTTTTTTCCACGCCTTACAAATGTGGCACAAATCCATGCAGAACCTTGCTTGAATACTTTTCGCTGATAATTTTTTCCGCAGCATCCGCACTGTATCATTCCCGATAATGGATAGCGGTTTTTTGAACCTGTATGAGAAAATTTTGACTGTCTTTGTGCAATCAACTCCCGCACCTTTTGGAATGTATCGCGGTCAATAATCGCTTCATGTGCATCCTCTACCAGATATTTGGGAAGTTCACCGTTGTTTTGCATTTTTCTCTTTTCTATATGATTATTGCGGAAATATTTCTGTAAAAGCATATCGCCGACATATTTTTCATTGGACAGCAATTCCTTAATTCTTGGAGATGTCCAGAGATTCCCTTGTGCTGTTCTGATACCCATTTCGTTCAGTTTCTTTGCAATTTTCAGACCGCCCATTCCGGAAAGATAGTCCGAAAAAATCATCTTAACGATTTCTGCTTCCGTGGGTTCAATTTCCAGAATACCGTCAGCATTTCTCCGATACCCGAAAATTGTAATGCTCCCGATTTTGCCTTCTTTAAAGTCTTTTCGGATTTGCCACTTGCGATTTTCGCTTGCTGAACGGCTTTCTTCCTGTGCATAGCTTGCAAGAATCGTCAGCATCAGTTCGCCGTCTGCTGAAAGACTGTGAATATTCTGCTCTTCAAAATAAACATCCACACCTAAATCTTTCAATTCACGTATAGTTTCAAGTAATGTGACGGTATTTCGTGCAAATCTGCTGATGGATTTCGTAAGAATCAAGTCCATGCTGCCAGCACGGCATTTTTCAAGAAGTTTCTGAAACTGTTCTCTGTTGTCTTTCGTACCTGTTGCTGCCTCATCTGCATACACACCGCAATATTTCCATCCGGTGTGTTTCTGAATTTTTTCACTGTAATAGCTTACCTGTGCGGAAAGAGAATGCAGCATGGCATCTTTGCCGCTGGACACTCTGGCATAAGCGGCAACGTTCAGCAGTTTTGGCATTTTAGGCAGAAATTCGACCTTTTTTATGGTGCGTGCCATATAGTATCCCTCCTCAGTGTTACATATTAAATCAGAAGCGACCTAAAGTCAAGCAGTTTCACGATATATACTGCACAAAGATATATCGAATTTTTCGGCAATTTTTAACTCGCATTTACGAAATTCATGTTCCGAAATAATGCCGTCTTTCCGCCACTTTTTCAGAACAGCAAGTGTGACCTTATAGGTGCTGATTTTTTGTAATTTTTCACTGTTCATCCGCAATACCTCCGTGATAGCAGAGAAGTGAGCAGTATTTACGCTGTTTGCTTTCATAGGCATAGAATTTCTTTCCACATCCTGCACAGACGACTTCTTTCATTGCGGAGGTTCTTCCTGCATTCTTTCTCCAATATTTCTGTCGACAGTGGTCGGAGCAGAATTTTTTCTTCTTTCTATGCGGTGTCTGTGTAATGGTAATGCCACACATCAGGCAAGAGTTATCACTTCTTTTCTTGCGTTTCAGATAGGACTTAATAGTGTTGGGCGATATATGCAAATGCTCTGCAATTTCTGCATTGCTTTTTCCGTTTTGCCGCAAAAGCTCAACGGTTCTTTTTTCTTCTGTTGTCACAAGCAGCACCTCCTACCATACAGTCCGCTAAAAGCTCCAGAAAATTAGCCCCTAAAAGAAAAAATCCCTGAGCAGTTCCGAAAAACTACTCAGGGACATATTTGACATATTATTTCATCAGTTCATTCACACGCTTCTGCACGGCATTGTAATCATATCCGGCATTTGTAAGTCTTTTTTTGCGGTCAGTGCCATTACCCCATTTACCCTGAATGACTTCACGGGCAATTTCGTCAACGGACTTTTTGGTTGGATAGACAACATTGCCGTTTGCATCAAACACATAATATCCTGGTTTACATGCCTTTTTTGCATTGTCCAAAGAAGAAAATGCACCAATCTGAGACTTTGCGTCACTCCAGCTTTTGCGAACTCTGTAGAGCAGCTTTGTTGTCGGATTTTTCGATACAGAAGTACCTGATTTCATGTAAGACTGCACCTTTGACTTGAAAGCGGACCAGTGCGGCAAAATATACAGCGGACACATCTTGTACGGATTTCTTGCAGTATTGAGATAATCCACAGTACCCGATTTTCCGTCCCTGACAT